>OLNH01000124.1_pt1 | contig 76187 bp, 79 predicted proteins | sample 1643101 | NCBI WGS metagenome assembly OLNH01 (sample SAMEA3136758, study PRJEB25190) | human gut metagenome | biome: human gut; feature: human-associated habitat; material: faeces | place: Austria | collected 2013 | reverse complement strand
TTTTCCCCTCTGTATCGATGTTTTTTATCCCTCTCTTTTTTTACCTTTTTTTCTTCTTTGTCTAATATACTGTGCTTTTACAACAAAAGAAGACCTTTTTAGTGGCCTTCCTTCAAACTGTTAACAAATAAAATGTTAATAGTCTGAAGGACCTATTTCCTCAATAGGCCCTTATTTTTGAACAAACTTTTGATCTTCTTTTGGTATTCCTGTTTCATCTAAAAAATAGCGTTCAACTTTCATATGTAGATGATATTTGATTCTTAGTTCCATTATTTGACCCACGATGCTAGAAGAATGATGTAAATCAATTGCTTCTTGATTATCCCAACTATCCACTAATAAAACCGTTTCTTCATCTTCTACTGAAAAGAAATATTCATAACGTCTATTTCCTTTTTCTTTTCTAATTTCATCAACAAGACCACTTGTTAACATCTCTTTGACAAAAGCTTTTGCACTTCCATTTTCTCCAGTATAGTAAATATGAACAGTAATTGCGTTATTCTTTTTCAAGACTTGATTTCAAATTTTCAATACGTTGATTGATTTCATCAATCTTTTGAACAACAGGAGCAGCTTTTTCATCAAAGACATTGTCCTTATTTAAAACTTCATAATACAACTTTCCTAATTCAATGAATTGATCATCCAAATCAGCTTCTGCACTTTTAATACTTACTTTTGTTTTTGCAGTATCTGCAAGTTCAGAAGATTTTTCAATTGTTTTTTCCGTAAACTTTGCTACTTTCTTTGTTAAATCATCAAATAATGCCATACTTTTCCCTTCTTTCTTTCCATAATTTTATCATATTGACCTTTATAATTAAATATTTATAATTAAGACTGTTTGGAGGTATTTATGAATCAACGATTAGAAAATGAAAAAGTGTCATCACTTTTATTCTCGCTCGCTTTACCATCTATTTTGGCACAGCTTGCAACGCTTATTTATAATATGGTTGATCGTATTTATATTGGTAGACTTCCCGATGGTGGTTTATCCATTGCGGGAATTGGTTTATGTACATCAATTATTACAATCATTACTGCTTTTAGTAATCTTTTTGGCCGAGGTGGTGCTCCACTCGCCTCTATTAAATTAGGAGAAAAGAATCCCAAAGAAGCTGAAAGAATTTTAGGAAATGCTTTTAGTAGTTTAATTTTAACCTCGCTTATCATTATGTTCTGTCTTTTTGTTTGGGGTGATAAAATTCTTATTCTTTTTGGAGCAAGTCAAAAAACACTTCCTTATGCTTTATCTTATTTAAGAATTTATGCAGTTGGAACTGTGTTTATCCAATTAACAGTCGGTCTTAATTATTTTATCAACACTCAAGGTTATGCAAAGTTTGGCATGATGACTTTACTTATTGGTGGTATTTTAAATATTATTTTAGATCCTATCTTTATCTATGTTTTACATATGAATGTTGCTGGCGCTGCCCTTGCAACCATTATTTCACAATTCGTCTCGTGTATTTGGGTGTTATCTTTTTTATTTGGTAAAAAGACAATTATAAAAATAAGAAAAGAATATCTTTTATTTGATAAAAATATTATGAAAAAGATATTAGGTTTAGGTTTTACTCCTTTCTTTATGTCATCAACAGAAGGAATTTTACAAGTAGCCTTTAATAGACAGCTTCTTCTTTATGGTGGAGATTTATCGGTAAGTGCTATGACAATACTTCTTTCAATGTCACAAATCCTATCTCTTCCTATGGAAGGAATTGCCCAAGGAGCACAACCTATTATTAGTTACAATTTTGGCGCAAAAAAATATAATCGTGTAAAAGAGACTATTAAAATTACGATCAAAGTAGCTTTAACCTATTCAATTATTGGTGTTTTACTAATGGAAGCATTCCCTCAAGTATTTGTTTCCTTATTTGCTAATAATACTCAGTTAATTCAACTTTCTTATCAATTATTAAGAATCTATATCTTTGGCTTTATTATCATGGGTGCTTTCTCTACTTTTCAACAAACCTATAATGCATTAGGTTGTGGAAAAAATGCATTTTTCTTTGCATTCTTTAGAAAAATCATTTTATTAATTCCTTTGATTTATCTGTTACCATTTATTTTACCAAGTTATGGAGTTTATGCTGTTGTTCTAGCAGAACCGATTTCAGATTTAATGACAACAATTCTTAATGGTATTTATTTCAAGCATTTTGTGAAAAAAACACTCGCTTAAAAAAGAGGATACAAAAGCCTCTTTTACTCTAATTAAAAATATCTTGATTTTATTGATAACAAACAAATTGTCGCTATTTTTGATTTACCAGAAAACGTAAAAATAATGGTTAAAGAAAACATGCCTTTATATCATTGGCATCATATAAAAAAAAGAAACTTACTTCTTTATTACAAAAAAATTTTATAGAAATACTAAAAAGCGAGTACTAACCAAGTATTCGCTTTAATAATTTCGATTTTTCTATAAATTTTTGACAATGCTTTTTATAAAGGGCATGTTGTTTTACCCAATCTCTAATACGATTTGATGATTTCATTAAACAAATTGCTCCAATAATAAAGAATGGAACTTGAGGAGCAACTGGAAGCAATAAACCAACGAATCCTAATAAAATAAAGAATAATCCAATAATAAATAAAACACTTTGGTAGATGTAACGTAACTTCATAGATGCCTCCTTTTGTTAAAAAAAGCATAAAAAAGTTATATGAACAAGTCGTGAACTATTTCTAAAGAAAAACTAAATAATTCTAAAAGAAAAATTATTTTTTTAATAATCGTAATAAGTCCTTTGGTTGTTTGAAAACCAAAGTGGCTGGTATTTCTTGCATAGCGACACTACCCCATCTTGCAAGACCAAAATCAATGTGTGCATTTTTAGATGCTTCATAATCCGAATGTGCATCTCCAATATAAATGACTTCTTCAGGTTTTAAATTTAATTTTTCAATACATTTTAATAATGGTTCCGGATGAGGCTTATGAAAAGTAGTATCATCTTCTAAAATAACAGCTTCCATGTATTGATCAATTCCTTTAGAAACAATATCAATTTCATATTGTTCTCTAACTTTAGAAGAGACAATTGCTTGTTTTATTTTTTTGTTTTTAAATGTTTCTAAAACTTCTTCAAATCCTTCAAATAAAGTAGCTCCCTCTTCATAGTCATTAACATATTGCACCCATCTAGCATAGGTTTTTTCTTGATCTTTAACGCCTAATTCTTCCATGACCTTCATACCTGGATAGGCTGCAAATTTTAAAACCTGTTCAAAAGTCCAATCTTCTCCTATCTCTTCTTTAATAATTTTCATAAGGGGATACATATTCATTTTTAAAGTATCTAAAAGTGTACCATCAATATCATAAATAATCGCTTTATATTTTTTCATCTCTTTCAATCCTTTCTTTTAATAAATAAACAATACCTCGATAAGCCAATCCCTCAAATAACATTGAAGAAATATCTTTATGAAAATAAAGATTTTTAAAACAATTTTTATCTATTTTATTTAATATATTTTTAATAATCTTTTCTTCATAATTCCATTTTAAATCTAATGAGAGTTCTAAACGCGTTGGATCAAACATTGTAAAAATCATACTTACCAATAACCCCAGAAGTTCATTAAATTCATCTTGACTTTGACATTCACGAATGCGTTGATTAATCGTTTTTCCTTTAATAGATATCAAGCCTATTTCACCCATGATTCCAGTATTTCCATATAGCGATTCATCTTTATAAAAATAAGAGCTTCCTATTCCCACTTCATTTATATATAGATAGTATGTAGCATTTTGTTGATACGTAAAATAACATCCTTGATGAATCATCTTGACATCATTTTGGAATTGAATTGGCAGATCTATTTCTTTTTTGATATCTTTCACCCAATGATGTTTTTTTAGAATATTTTGATGATCAGTAACGTATTCATCTTCATAGACAATTCCTTCAACCGCTATTTGACAACAATGAACTTCATTTTTATCTACTAATTGTCTTATTATTTTTTTTAACTCTTCTTCCTCTTGATAAAATAATGTATCTTCTTTTTTTATTTCACTAAAACTTCTTACTTGATAAATGACTTTGTCCACTTGAATATAAAGACATAGAATTAAATAATTCTTTTCATTTAATGCAAAACGTGTTGGACATCTTCCGCCACTTGAAAAGTCGTTTCCTATTTCTTGAATCAATTGTTTTTCTTGAAGTATTCTTACCATATTACGAATACTTGGTTGAGATAATTGGAGATTTTCTACTAATTCATTCATTGTTGAACTATTATGAAGATAGAGATATTTTAAAATAGCTAATAAATGTTTTTTCTTTGTTTCTTTTAATGCATTCATCATTCTCACCCTTACTTTTATTATACTATAATAAAAGTAAAATAAAAGAAAAACCAGAATCATCTGGCTTTAGGTTTAAAATAACGTGTCATATCCACACCTTCATGTTTTAATAAAGCAATTTTTTTATCAATACCACCTGCATATCCCGTTAAACTGCCACTTGTACCAACGACACGATGACACGGAATGATGATTGAAATAGGATTATGACCTACCGCATTTCCTACGGCTTGTCCTGACATTTTTTCTTTATGAAGTTTTTGAGCTACAACTTTAGCAATCTTTCCATAAGTTGTGACTTCACCATAAGGTATTTCACAAAGAAGATTCCACACTTCTTGTCTAAAAAGACTTCCTTGTGGTTTTAAAGAAAGCTCTTTAATATTTGGTTTTTCTCCTTTAAAATAACGCTCTAACCAACTTTTGGTTTCTTGGAGTATTTCTATTTGATCGTTAATGATGGGCTCTTCTTTTAATGTTGCCTGAAAATATTTTTGTCCTTCAAGCCACAATCCTATTAAATTTTCTTCATCACTTACTAAATATAAAATTCCTAAGGGTGATTTATATGTTGTTTTATAATACATAATCTTTTCTCCTAAATGTCTTGTAAATTATTTTGATGATGATTAAAAAGGTATTTTTGATAGTGTTTTGGTGTAATGCTCATTCTTTTATGGTAATACAGCAAATTAAATGCTTTCTAACATAAATAGCCTAAAGATAAAACATATTTATAACATTTATTCACTTTCATCTGCCTTTCTTTGACAGCTATTATTATACGAATAAATATTTTTATTTATGAAAAGAGCACAAAAAAACTTAAAAAATATTCTTATATAAAAATATTAAAAAAGATGCCAAAGCACCTTTCTTATTAATAATTTTCTGCATGAATTTCAAAGTATGCTTGTGGATGATTACATACTGGACAAACATCAGGTGCTTTTTCCCCAACAACGATATGTCCACAGTTACGACATTCCCAAACCTTTACTTCACTTTTAGCGAAAACTTCTTGCATTTCTACATTATGCAATAATGCTCTATAACGTTCTTCATGATGTTTTTCGATTTCTCCAACCATACGGAATTTAGCTGCAAGTTCTGGAAACCCTTCTTCTTCTGCAGTTTTTGCAAAACCTTCATACATATCTGTCCATTCGTAGTTTTCACCTTCAGCTGCTGCCACTAAATTTTCAGCCGTATTTCCAATACCGTTTAATTCTTTAAACCACATTTTAGCATGTTCTTTTTCATTATCTGCTGTTTTTAAGAATAAAGATGAAATTTGTTCAAAACCTTCTTTTTTTGCTTTTGAAGCAAAGTACGTATATTTATTTCTTGCTTGTGATTCTCCTGAAAAAGCTTCCATTAAGTTCTTTTCTGTTTGTGTTCCTGCATATTTATTAGCCATGTGTATTTCCTCCTTTTATCCCTTGTTAGGAATAATTCCTATTTATATTTTAATCTTTATTCTTTCTTTTGTCAATTAAAAAAGGAGAAAGAAAATTTCTCCTCCTATCACTAACATGATCGCAATAGAAAATGAACTCATATATGGAGAGGGATTAGTGATAGACACATTTCTATGTGCATTTTAATCATACTCTCTTTTAGAATCAGCTTTTTATTTTGGAACAAATTGGTCTTATTTGTATCTTCTTATTATACTATCTCTTGGATTATCTAAATGATATTCTTTAGCTCACTTTCTAAAATGTCGATTAATATATTGATTAAGTTCCCGTCTTTAGAAGTTATCACTATATTTTTTAGAACTACATTTAAACCATTTCTTTCAATATGTCGATTTTATCGGCTTTTTTTATACTTTTAATTTTTTTATATTATTTTTTATGTTATAATTTATATAGTGATAGTAGTGATATATTATTGGAGGTGTTTCTATGGCTTTTTTCCTTAAAAAATCTACTCTTAAAGGTCGTACCTATCTTTCCATCGTTGAAAGTTATTACTCCCCTCAAAAGCATGGTGGTGCCCATCGCACCCATAAGTCACTTGCTTCTGTTGAAACTTGGAAAGCCAAAGGTATCGATGATCCTATTGCCTATTTTCAAAAAGAAGTGGATGAACTCAACAAAAATAATAAAAACAAGAATTCTCTTAAGATTTCCGATCATTCTCCTGAACTCTATCTTGGATATTTTCCATTCATATCCATGATGAATAAAATGGATATCAAAAAGTATGTCGACTATTTCAATCTGCATAATTCTTTTGAGTTTGACCTTTACGAACTTCTTTCATCTCTTATCTATGCTCGTCTTGTTAATCCATGCAGTAAGCATAGAACTTTTCATGAGGTCCTTCCTCAACTAAGAGACGGCGTTCACTTTTCTTATGATCAACTTCTTGATGGTCTTGAATTCATCGGCAATGACTACGGCAAGTTTATCGAAATCTTTAATGAACAGACAAAGAAATTCTATGATATCAATACTTCCAAGACCTACTTTGACTGCAGTAATTTTTATTTTGAAATAGACAGAGAAGATGACTTTAGAAGAAAAGGTCCTTCTAAAGAAAACAGAAAAGATCCCATTGTCGGCTTAGGACTGCTTCTTGATGCAAATCAAATTCCTATTGGCATGGAACTGTTTCCTGGCAACGAAAGTGAAAAGCCCATACTGAGAAATGTCATCAAAAAACTGAAAGATAAAGGGAAAACCATCCATGTTGCAGATAAAGGATTGAACTGTGCACAGAATATCGCCTTTTCCAAAGAAAACGGAGATGGCTATCTCTTCTCAAAATCAGTAAAATCCTTACCTGAAAAAGAAAAGACATGGGTACTGTTGGATAATGATGATTGGAAGGATGTAAGAAGCAGAGATGGAACACTCTTATACAGATATAAATCATGTGTCGAAAAATTTCCATACACTTTTGAAATAGATGGTAAAAAGAAAACCCTCTGCTTTACAGAAAAAAGACTTGTTACCTATAATCCAAAACTGGCCTCAAAGAAAAAATATGAAATAGCCAAACAGATTGAAAAAGCAAGAAACCTCTGTTACAGTCAGGCAAAACGATCAGAATATGGAGATTTAGGAAAGTATGTCGATTTCATTGATGAAGACGGAGAGAAAGCCAAGGCCTCAATAAACGAATCAATGATTGAAAAAGAGCTAAAGTTTGCAGGATACAATATGCTTGTTACTTCAGAAAAGGATATGGATGATATTGATATCTATAATACATATCACAATCTATGGAGGATAGAAGAATCCTTCAGAATAATGAAGTCTGATTTAGATGCACGCCCTGTATTTCTTCAAAAAGAAAACAGCATAAAGGGACACTTCCTGATCTGTTATCTTGCCGTACTGTTAGAAAGAATATTCCAGTTTAAGATATTGGATAATCAATACAGCACACATCAAATCATGAAATTCATTAGAAGCTTTAAGGTGGTCAAAGGTGAAAGTAAATATATCAATGTAACGGCATCAAGTGAATTTATAAAAGAATTCGAAAAGATTACAAATCTTCCACTTACAAATTACTATTTGACAGAGCGGCAAATTAGACAGATATTCAATTATAAGATTTAAACGAAAAAGCAATAGAGATTCTATCTTGAATTCCTACTGCTTTTTTACTATCACTATATTTTAATGTTGGATACCAAAGTCAGGTTTCCTTCCTCAATTTTGCACTTAATATTGTCTAGACATGTTGTACAATATGTATTGTAACAAAAACAAAATCATTTTGAAAGCCTTTTCATACATAAAATTTCATTTTTTTATCAAAATATTTAAAATGTTATTTCAAGATAAAAAAAGAAATGAAATTAATCATTTCTTAAATTGTTGATGTTGAGCTTGAATATAATCATGATACCACTTAAAACTATCCTTCTTATAACGTTTATATGTACCATTTCCTAAATTATCACCATCTACATAAATAACTCCATATCTTTTTGCCATTTCACAGCTTCCAGCTGAAACAATATCAATAACACCCCACATAATATAACCAATAACATCAACACCATCATCAATGGCTTCTTCTATTTGTTTAAAATGTTGTTTTAAATAATCTATTCTATAAGGATCATGAATTGAAAAATCACTATTTAATTGATCTCTTGCTCCTAAGCCGTTTTCTGAAATAAAAATTGGTTTTTGAGTACGATCATACATTTTATTGAGCATAATTCTAAGACCAATTGGGTCAATTTGCCATCCCCATTCACTTGCTTTTAAATAAGGATTTTTAGTTGAAACTACTAAATTACCTGCTGTTTGTTGTCCATCTTCTTGAACAGTAGCAATTGAACTTGAATAATATGAAAAACTAACAAAATCACATGCATATTCTTTTAATAGTGTTTCATCGCCATCTTCCATTTTGAGATGAATATCATTTTCTCTAAAAAAGCGATCTATATAACTTGGATAATGGCCATTAGCTAAAATATCAACTGCAAACCATTGGTTTATTTCTTCATCTCTGACTGCTTTTAAATTATCTTCTGGTGAAGATGTTAAAGGATAATAACAAAAACATGCTACCATACACCCTGATTGACTTTTAGGAGATAATTTTCTTGCTATTTTAATTGTTTTTGCACTTGCAATAAATTGATGATGAAGCGATTGAAAAACAAGACTTTGATTGTATGGTTTGTCTTTTTCTTTAACTAAACCTACGCCATTATAAGGACTAAAATAACCTGCATTTATTTCATTAAATGGTAAAAAATAATCAATATATTGTCCCCAATATTCAAAGACAGTTCTAGCAAACCTTTCATAAAAAGTAACTAATTTTCTATTTGTCCAACCACCATAATTTTCTACTAAATATAGCGGTACAGCATAATGATTCATTGTTAAAAATATTTTCATGCCTGCTTTATGAACTTCTTTAAAAATACGATCATAAAACGCAATTCCTTTTTTATTTGGTTCTAGCTCGTCACCTTGAGGGTATAATCTTGCCCAACTTATTGAAAATCTATAAATATCAATTCCTAATTCTTTTAATAAGGCAATATCTTCATCTATATGATGATATCCATCACTTCCTTTTCTAAAAGGATAATTTCCAATACCCTGACATTTTTTTGCTTCTTCTATAACCTCTTGAGTAAGTAAGCGTGTCGCTGTTGTCGCATCAGAAGTTCTTTTTAAATAAGGTCTACAATCCTGTGTATCTAATCCTTTATCATCTAAATCATAACCTCCTTCATATTGACTACTAGCAGTTGCTCCACCCCAAAGAATATCTTTTTTATTTTGTATATACACCATTTTATATCCTCCTTTTAAAAAATAAGGTGATTTCTCACCTTAGTTTCTTTGCAAGTATATAAGCACCATATTCTGGTGTATGAATAGGTGAAATAAGATTAAAACGATTTCCTAATTGTTCTTGGAGATGAGGAATAATAAAGGAACCTGCATGTTGAAATACACCGCCTATATAAGAAACTTTAATGGGAGATTTAAAATTTTTGGATAACAAATTGATAAGTTTATATATTTCTTCTGCAGCTTCTTTATATATTTTTAAAGCATTTGGATCATTTTCTTTTGCTGCTATACCATTAATATAAGCTAAAGCAGCTATTCTGGTACGATCATGATTTAAATCATTCATAAAAGTAATAATATCATAATCGTTTTCAAAATGACATTCTCTTTTAATTAAATCATATAAAATTGTTTTTTCTAAACGACCATCAACTTCTTGACAAAAAACATTCAACATTTTTTTAGCAATCCAATAAGCACTTCCTTCATCACCTAATTGATAGCCCCAACCACCACAACGTTGTAACATACCTTCCTTCAAAGAAAGCGCAATACTACCCGTTCCAGCAATCACAACAATACCATCTTGACCATCAAGAGCACCTTCTATTGCTATTTGTACATCACTTTTTAAAACAAATGGTCTGTTTTTAAATGCTTTTAAACAAATATTCTCTATTTCTTTTCTTATTTTTTTATCTTGTCCATATCCTGCTAAACCAATACCAATTTTTGAAACACTTTGTGGATCTAATTGTTCAACTCCAGCTTTTAATATTTCAATACATTTTTTTGGTGTTTGACTTAGAATATGAACAGTTGGTAAAACTATTTCTTGACATATATTTCCATCATCATCATAAGAAACCATTTTTGTCTTTGTTCCACCACCATCAATACCTATATACATAAATTTCACCTTTTATCCTTCAATAGCTTCTTTAGCTTTTTCTTCTTCTAATAATTCCTTATCATACATTTTAAAGAATGGATAATATAACACAACAGAGATTACAATTAAAATAATATTCAAAACTGCTGCTCTCCAATCTCCTCCACATGCAAGATAAGCACCAATTGGTCCAGGTAATGTCCATGGAGCAATTGTAACAGCACAATTAACTAAATGCATTGCTGTAGCAACCCAAGCAATTGTTGCTAGAACTAAAGGAATAACAATAAAAGGAATTAATAACATCGGATTTAAAACAATTGGTGCCCCAAAAATCATTGGTTCATTAATGTTAAAAATAGATGGTAAGATTGTTGTTCTTCCTAAAGTTTTTCCATATTTAGATTTTGCTTTAAAACAGAATAAGATAGCTAATCCAAGTGTTGCTCCTGATCCACCAATATGTACAAACCATTGTAAAAATGGTTCAACACCAATATGTGTTGCTACTTTTCCAGCAGCTACCGCAGCTGTATTTTGGTCTAATAAAATTAACCAAATTGGTCTTGCAAGAGAACTAACAATAGAATCTCCATGAATACCGAATGACCAGAAAAACATAATTAAGAAAATAATAATTAATGTTGATGGTAAAGTATCTGTTGCATTTACTAATGGTTTAATAAGTGTTCCGACAATACTATGAACATCAATACCTAACCACATTGTAATGGTAGACATTCCTAAAATAATAATAATTGTTGGTGTTAAAGATTCAAAAGATCTTGCTACTGCTGGTGGAACAGCAGCAGGCATCGTAATTTTTATACCTTTTACTTGTGTAAATCTATAAATTTCAACTCCAATAAATGCAGATAAAATTCCAATAAACATACCTGCTGATCCTAAGTTTTCTGCAGGAATAACATATCCTGAAGGAAGTTGTTGTAAAAATGCATTTAATTCTGCATTTTTACTTGCTAATGCAGTAATTGAATCAGTAACATCTGGAATAGAGACAGGAACAATCGTTAATAAGAATGTTAACTCTGCCATAATTGCTCCACTTAATCCATCTAAATCATAAGATTTTGCAAGTGAATAACCAATTCCAAAAACTGCATATAATGTCATAATATACATTGACATTCTATATGGTAATAAAATAGCTACTGCATTAGCTTTGATAAACTTCGCCAAAGCCCATGATTCAGGCATTTGATTATATGAAAATGCAACAACCATTAATAATGAACTTACAATAATAATTGGTAAAGTAGCAATGATCCCATCACGAATAGCACGTAAATGTCTTTGATTGGAAAGTTTTTCCAAAGGACCAGCAAATTTACCTTCAATAATGTTCGAGAACTTTTCAAACATATTTTCTCCTCCTATCTAATCATTAATATCATCACAAAAGCCATGATTGTAAATATACCTGCAACAATCCAAAAGCTTTTACACATTCCTTTTTTTCTTTCAATATAAAATTGTGAATAAGCAACAGATAAACCACATACAATTGAACTAATAATTGCATTAGGAAGGCGAAAATCAATATGTAAATAATGAAAACCATTTACACAAACAATTAAAGATAACATTGTAGCACCTAAAATCAACAATGCACTTTTAAATCCAAACATTGGAATATCATAGTCTGTTACCCCAAACATATTTTTATATGTTTTATTTTTTTCATTTTTTACAACATATCTTTTCATTGCTTATTCCTCCTATAAAAAACTTCTAACTGTTAGGCTAATATTACCTTTATTCTTTTCAAGAGCTTCTTGACATTCTATTTCATCTTTACCCGTAAGACCCATTAAAATAGCAATCTTAACATTAAACTTGCTTTTATTTAATAGTCTTGTTGCTTCTGCTTCATCACAATCAACAGATTGGCAAACAATAGAAACAGCTCTCATTTTTAATTTTTCATTTGTTGGTTGAACATCAACCATTAAGTTTCCAAATACTTTTCCTCTTTTAATCATCACTGAAGTTGAAATCATATTTAAAACCATCTTTTGTGCTGTCCCAGCTTTCATTCTTGTTGAGCCAGTGACAACTTCTGGTCCTACAACAACTTCAATAGGATAATTAGCATACTTTGAAATCTCTCCATTTTGAACACAACACAATGAAATTGTAGAACAGCCAATTTTGCGCGCATATTGCAATCCTGCAATTACATAAGGTGTTCTTCCTGAAGCAGCAATTCCACAAACAACATCTTTGTCATTTAAATTTATTTTTTCTAAATCAATTTGTGCTAATTGCTTCGAATCCTCTGCACCTTCAACTGCCTGAGTAACAGCTTTAATCCCTCCAGCAATAATTCCTTGGATAAGAGTAGGTTCAACTCCATAAGTTGGTGGACATTCAGAGGCATCTAGTATTCCTAGCCTTCCAGAAGTTCCAGCACCTACATAAATTAATCTTCCACCTAAACACATTTTTTCATAGATACAATCAACCGCTTGAGCGATTTGTAATATGACGTCTTGTACTGCAAATGCTACTTTTTGATCTTCATTATTAATTGTTTTTAAAATATCAATAGTTGACATTTCATCAATATGTAATGAATTTTGGTTTACTTTTTCTGTATCTAACTGATTTAATTTCATTAATATGGCTCCTCCTTCCAATATCATTATATTATTATTGAAATATTATTTCAATAATAATTGTTATATTTTAAAATATTATTTCTAAAATAAAAGATTCATCTTGAAATGAATCTACTTTTTAAGAATTGAAACATTATTTCTTGAATCAATCAAATTATCTTTATTTTTATCAAAGTTCTTTTTAAACACACCATAATACAATAAATCAGTAATTACAAAAGAAGAAATTCTTGATGAAACTGCTCCTATACGTAACTCCTTTTCCTCGCTTGGTACTCTAAGTGCAACCGTACTATTTTTTGATATAAGATTTTGATTAATTTGTGTAATTGAAATATACGGAATATTTTTTTCAACTAAGATTTTAGAAATATCTACCAATCCTGCCGTTGTTCCTGAATAACTGATAATCAATGCCGTATCACCCTTTGTCATACTTTGCGTAAATGTCATTTGAATATGTAAATCATTATTATAAATAACCTTTTTCCCAATTCTGATTAATTTTTGTTCAATATCATTAGCAATAACTGAAGAGCCACCTACTCCAAACAGATAAATAGTTGATGCATTGCATAAAAGATTTATAGCATTTTCTAACTCACTAACATTAATCAATTGATATGTTTTCAATACCGTATTCATATTTAAACGACATCCTTTATCTACTAAAGACGTCATATCATCATTTTCATTAAAAATAATATCTACATCTAAATCATGTTGCTCATTTGAATGAGATTGTGCTAAATTCATTTTTAAATCACTAAAACCTTTAAAACCTATTTTTTTAGAAAACCTAATAATAGCTGCGGCAGAAGTATTTGTCTTCTCTCCCAATATTTGTGCAGAATAATTTAAAATCTCATTACCATGTTCAAGAATATATTTCGCTATTAATTTTTCTGTCGATGTATAACTTTCTTCAAATTCTCTAATTCTTACAAAACCATTCACACTATCATCTCCTTGTTTTCATTATATCAATCACCATCAATAAATTCTATCCTAAAAAGAAGCTAGTTCCCTAGCTTCACAAACTATCACGAAAGGTAAACATATGGACAATCATCACCAGTGATAGTACACATTTTATGTGCATTATTATTTTAACATTTCTATTTAAATATTTTTTATTTAAGAACATATTGGTCTTTATTACTTTTTAATAATACTATCTCTTGAATTATCTAAATGATATTCTTTTGCCCACTTTCTAAAATGTCTATTAATATATTGATTAAGTTGTACCATATCTCGTTTATTAAGATAAATATCAACCAATCCAAGAGGATCTTCTATTGAATAATCTTTAATTCTTTCCATCATTTGATAAACAACTTCATTATTCATAATTTGAAAAGAATATGTATCCTGCTTTGTAACACCATCTAAATCTACATAATAATTCATATAAGCAACTAATACTCTCATTAGACCTATTGAACTTGACATGGATAATTTAAAACATTTCACATCACTATATTTTATTTTTGTTTGATCATATTGAAGATAATCTTTATAAAAATATAAACGATCATAAATTGATCCATAATCTAAAATATGATCAACTGCTATTTTAACCTTTCTTCTTTTAATATAATTATTAATTTTTTCATCTATATGTTCTAAATCAAGATGTTGTTTTTTGATCATATATTTTTTGCTTTCTAAAACATCTCGAATAGATTTCTTCTCACTTATAATTTGTTTAATTTCTTCAATATTTACATCCATCTCTCTCAATAATAAAATAAACTTAATTTTAGAAATATCATCTTGATCATAATTGCGATAATTATTGCTATCTCTTGATAGTTTTACTAAACCTTCATCTTCATAATAAATCAAAGTTTTTTTGTTACATTTAACATTTCTTCTACTTCATGTGTTGTCATAACTATCACCTCTACTTATATTAAACAGTATGACCTTAGGATATAGTCAATATTTATTATTTTAAAATAAAAATAGTAGACTAGATCTACTATTCTAATAATTCTAAAACCCTTTTTTGAATAATTTCTTCCAAATATTTCAATCTTTTCTTTGGTAATTTATATTTATAATGGCTTGTAAATTTAAAATCTATTAGTTTTCTTAATTTATCCTTTTGTTTTTTTGTCATCAATGGTTTTACAAAACCAATGAAATCTAAATATGTTGCAGGAAGTCTAGTTTGAATGTATTGATCAATATTTTTAAAATCATCATCCATAGCATAACAAAGAAGAGATAAGCCATTATCAAAAATAGGCGCACATCCCACAATTTTATTTGATTTATTATCAATTAAAAAACCAAAATTACCAAAATGACGATCTTCATTTAAAATAACTGCATCAAAAACAAGCATATCTAATAATTCTTGATAATAGCTTTCACATAGCTTTTTATAATAATCAATAACTGATTCTATTCCCCCTGTTTTAATAATTTTTCCAACTAGAATATAAGGTTGAACAAAGCTTTCCTTTCCATTTAGAAAGCCCATAATCCACATAATGTAAATCCATTGTTTTTGCAATCTGTGAAGCCTAATATTCACTATAATGTTCTAAACCACTATTCGCAAATCCTTCTGTTCCCGATTTATAAAGAAAAATATTATTTTTTATTCTTCTCCATGATTTTGCAAGCATCCCATTTGTTGTAAATTCAGGTGATAAACAATATTTAGTTCATTTATAGATTCCATATCCTGTAAAGGCAATAGAAGCAATATTTGTATTAAAAGAATTATGATAAAGATTTTTATCTTTAAATAAATCTTTACAATTTTCTTGCATAACCCAATAACTATCATTCAATGATAAGCCTTGACATATATCAATAATACCTTTTGTATCTTTTTCATTTAATCCTAATCGTGATAAAAAATTAGAAACATAGGCTCTATTTCTAGGAATTGTCCTTTTTTGAAGCCATTTTTTTAATCCTTCATTACTTAATTCTAAATCTAATGGTAAAAGATCGTGTAAATTTTGATTAACAGCATCAATAAAAATTTCTAATACAATAAATCATTATCATACTGTTTTAAAATATAATTCATGAAAAACACATCCTTTCAAAAAAAATAGTTATTTAATAATTTCCATCCAACATAAATAATCTGCAATCTTTACCTTCATTCCTTCTAAAATATAAACTCTTTGAAGTGGTGTTACTAAAGATTCTAATGTTCTCCAAAATACTTTCTCACTTAATTCTTTATTATTTATATAGAATTTCATTTTGTTTTTCCTATCCTTTTATTTTTTACACAAAAAAAGCTATACATACCGCAAAAAGTACATATAACTGCTCTTGCTATCTTTAATAACTTAAAAATTATTTAATTATATTGAATTTAAGAGTCAATAAAGATATCATTACATATATTATTACCTTTTCAAAAAGCGACTCAATATCGTATATAAGATTCTCACAATTTACTTTTTCCGTACATATTACATCGCATATTTAATTTTTAAACAAGATTAGTATACCACGTTTGAAAAGTACAAACAAGAATACGAGAATTACATAATTCTTCAATATTCTTGTTCTATATATTTATTACTACAATTAGCAATCTTTTTTATATTTAGTTACTTTCGTCCTCTGAAGTATCATGAACTTTATGTTCTTCTAAATACTTACTGACTTCTTGATAATCAGTTGAATGTCTAGAACGACCTGTACATTGTCCATTTCGTCTATATATACTCATTACAGAATCTATATCTTCAATAGCCATATCATTTAAATGTCTTTTGAAAAAGTACATGAAACCATCAGCATCATTAAATCCATTATAAGGTGGTACTTTATTTATTAAGATTTTAGAAAATTCTGCTAAATCAAAATCTACACTTTCTTTTACAGCATCATATAATGTCATTGAATAAAGTGGTTGTTGAACTATACTGTTATCTTTGAAAAATTCATATGGGGTTTTATTAGAACGTGGATAAAATAGTCTATAATATTTTATCCCATTTGGATTCAGTAAAATTTCGTTGCTGATATATTCAAACAATGACACATCTTCTTTGATTATATCCAATAAAATTGGAAAATTTAAAATAAGTTCTATTAAGGATTGTTTTCTTTCAGAAGAGTTTTCTAAATTTTCAATACTAATACTTAATAATTTTTTTCTAACATCTTCTTCTTTAAATAATCTTTCAAACCCATTTTTCCTTATATGATCTGTCATAGCGTAAACAAATGCAAATAATCCATAAGCATTTCTTTCCGCATCTTTATCAGTAGTAATAAATAATAATTTTAAAAATGTTTTATACGACATTTTTAGTGAATCATATGTCATACGTTCCAAATAGTTTTTGGTTATTTCATTTTTTATTCTTTCATCTAGACTATTTTGAGAAATATTATCAATTCTTTGTGAATAAATTTCAACAACTTCTTCTACTATAGAAAATAAATCCATAATAAATGGTGCTTTAACAGAAAGTATATTATCATACATTGAACATATTAACATTCTAGCTTGATAATCCTCTGGAACATATAATGTATTATCATTGACCTTCAAATGAGCACATTTGTGTCTACACTCTCTTAAATAATTTACGTCCTCTGTAAATCGATTAAAATACAACTTACAATTTTTATTAAAGAATTCAATTATTTTCTTTTCGACTTCTAAATATTTTTCATTTTTTAAAATTAATTCATTAATTTCTGCTAATTTTTCCTCAGCCTTATTATTTCCCTCACTTGCCATAGTTTGTAATTTCATAAACAAATCATAAATAACAAATGAATATAGCAAAACAATAGTTGCCCTATAATTTTTACTATAGTAACATTGTAAAATTTCTTCAAAATATTGTCGAGAATCTGGATTGTCGAAAACTCTTAAATCTCTTTCATCAAATAGCATATTTCTTCTCCTTTACATAGTTTTAAATTAAAATAATTTGATATTATTTATTATTTTAATAATATCAAATATTACATTTTTCAACAAATTTCACTAAATAAACTTGTTTATATTATCATAACATTTATTTTAATTTACTCATAGTAAATTCACACTTTTGATTATCTATTGTTTCTATTTCATTGTACCACCTTCTTTCATAAAAAAAGATAGTAAATCTTCTGATCTACTATCTTATCATTCATATTCACTTTTAAAAGCATTACACTATTTCAATCCAACATAAATAATCTAATTATATTATTCTTATACAAGTGTAATATATTTTAAATAATTATCTAAAAATCTTTTTCTTCTACCTCTACTATAATACGACACGTGTCCATTCTTCATTAATACATATTGACTATTTTCACTTTCAACATATTGATAATTTGCTAGAAAGCCTTGAGATACATGGCCAAACATTTTTACACACAACCTTTTTTCATAATACTTCATAGAATGTTTTACAATATAAGTATTTTTTTCTGTAACTATATGTGTATATTGACCATTTTTTTCAATATATAATATTTTAGAAGAATCTAGAGAAATCTCTTTACCCTTATAATAAATATCAATTTGATTACTTACTAACATTTTCTTTATTTTATTTATAACGATTGGTAATTCTTCTTGAAGATATTTTTTCCTCAAAAAATAATATGGAAAAGTTTGTAGTGCCTCAAATACAAAATCCTCTCTAAATGATACAAAAATAACTATAATATCATCATTGAATTGCTTAATTTTTCTTGCTATTTCTAATCCATTATAAGGCATGTCTATATCTAAAAAATAAATATCATAATCATATTCATCCTCAAAACTTGTACTGCCATCTATTAAGACATGATCAAATTCACCTGTTAAGATGTTTTTTAAACTGTCCATAAATTGAATATCATCATCTATTATTTTAATTTTCATATATACCACCCAAACTTCTTTATAATTTTAAAACATATTTTATAGATTCATAATCCGCTATTTTTTCTTTTAATATATACCTGTTATCTACCTCGTATTCCATTTCCTTTTTTGGTTTAAAAATAAATTCTATAATCATAAAACCATTTTTTACATTCACATTAATATCAATTTTCTTTGTTTCATTATTTTGACAAATTTCTTGAAACAATGTTAATACGCTTTCGTAATCTTGTAAAGAAAACTCAATCAATCCAACATTAAGATTATATAAGACCTGTTGATTATATTTATTTGCTGTATCTTTTATTTTTTCTAATAATCCATTGAATATTTTATTCTTTGAATAAACTTTTATATGATTTTGATCTATTTTATTAATTGTATTTTTCAATGTTTTTGTAAGTTCATCACAGTCACTTTTTTTGTTAACAAGACTCATAAAATATTCCAAGTCATATTTTATTTCTTCATTTCTTTTATTTTGACTTTGAACAGCAATATATTTTTCTTCTATTGATTTAAGTTGAATAAGTTCTATTTCTTGCTTTTTTATTCTCATATTATCTTTATTAATACTTAAAATGATAATGAAAACACTGATTATTGTTACCATAAAAATAATTGCCAATAGATAAACATAACCATAAGAAATACTATTCATATAAATACCATTTGCAATGAAGCTTGTTATTAAACAGTTCACCAATGATATTGAAGTCAATAGGGTTAAATACTTATTACTAATAATTAATTGTTTAAAAATTTGTTTTTTATCTAATAAGTAAAGGGTAATAAATATCATTAATCTTGTAGCAACTAAAATAATATAATAAACAATATCTTGTGAATACCATACTCCCTCATTTCCTGTTTTTAATACAAAAATTATTTTTAGTATAGACATACTATCAAACATGCAAATAACTATTCCTATAAATGTTGAAATAAATAGATTCTTTGTTTTATCAATTTTATTATCTAACCCATTCATTAAGTAAAGCATTACAATCGTAATAACAATACTTAAATAATCATAAACAAGATACTCTTCAGCAATAACATGACTTAAAGTAAAAATAATTGAAAAAAGGAAAATCAAATAATAATTAAAATCTTTCTTAATAAACTTAAAATCAAAATAACCTATGATAAATCCTTCTATTAAATAAAGAAATATTTTTAACATATTCCTTGTTCCTCCAATCCTTCTAAATAATAATTATACCAACCTTATCAATTATAACAACTGCTATAATTGTTCAAATATCAATAAAGACAGAACAAAAGTTCTGCCCCTAATTTTAGCTCTCTTTAAATACTAATTTTTTCTTTTCAAATAATACATAATTGCATCAACAACAAATGTTGAACAAAACAATATTTCAGATTCATTTGAAGCACCCTTTTGAATTACAAACATATATAATGAATAAATACATATGAGCGCATTCAAACAATAAAAACCAAATTTAAATATTTTTTCTTCTGAAAATCTCATAGTGTATTCCTCCTCTTATTTATGATGGTCTTGTATTACTGAATTTGATAGTTCTACTTTTTGCTAAATTTTTATGATTACTATCATAATACCAATATTGTGTTTCTCTTACATTACTAGGTTTTGCAGTATCATAAGCTTGATAAAATTTTATATACATTGTTTTTACAAATTTGTCTCCAACTTTTGATACAGTTTTACAAACAAAAGAAATTGTTCCTAAAGCAGGATGAGCCCATTTAAATAATTTAGTTGTTTTGCTAACTACCATTAAAACAGTGCATAACGATTTATTTGTTTTATAAAATGGGTCATAGTTTTACCATATCCATATGTGCTAATTTGTGATTCAATATCATCTAATTCTGCTACATTATCATACTGCTTATTGGCCGAATCATCTTCATAAATCATTTCACTTATCAACTGTTCTGTCCCATCCTCTGATAACATATAAACATTTTCTCCCTTAGAAATGACTTGATATTTTTCATCATCTACAATCATGAAAAGTGAATTAGAATCATCTTGTGATTCTGTATAAATATATTGTCCTGTATTATCATTATAAGAAATTTGCGCTTCATTATTTCCTTTTGACCTAAAATACTTAATAGAATTAATATCCTCATTATTTGCTAATTGATCCAGCTTACTTTGACCTTCGTCTGTTGCATTCATAGTTCTTACCTGTGAAGAACTCAAGTTTAAAAATTCATTATATGCCACTGTATTTTTTGCAGTAAAATTATCATTATGAGCCGAAACAATTCCCGCATTACTTATCATAATTCCTAATGCTAAAATTGTAGCAGCGATACTCTTACGTTTCATGTTTTTCTCCTCCTATAAATCCTCTGGCCTTCGGTAATTTAAATTTACATTATTTATATCAAAAAATAAACAAGGTGTATTAATTCTGTTAGTTTTGTATTGATTCTGCATATAAATAAAGAAAAATAGTAAATCACTTGATTTACTATCTCATCTGTCATATTCACTTTTAAAATCATTACACTATTTCAATCCAACATAAATAATCAGCAATCTTCACTTTCATTCCATCCAAGATATGTACTCTTTGTATTGGACTTACTAATGATTCTAGTGTTCTCCAAAATACTTTTTCACTTAATTCTTTATTGTTAATATAAAATTTCATTTGGTTTCCTGCTTTCTTTTAATGACATCCATTTTACCTCATCTTTGAAGTAAAAAATAGCGATTTTTTGGTAGTGACACCCTTTTATATAGGTGACATCCACGTAAATCGCTATTTTTTGATTCTATAAAATATCTTAAAAAACATTGATTTCATCGGTGTTTTTTCGATGACATCCATTTTAACTCTAATTTTTGAATTTAAGAGTTAATATAGATGTCATTAAATGTATTTTTAGCTTTTCAAAAAAGTAACTTGGCACCATATATAAAATTCTTATAATCACTTTTGCCGCATATATTAAATCGAATATTTAATTTTTAAACAAGATTAGTATATCATATTAAAAATATACTAACAAGAATTCAGAACCCACATACTTCTTTAATTTAACAAATAGAAATAACTGATTACTTTAATCTGCTTCAGGAAGTGTCTGTGGTATAAATTCAATTGTTTTATGTGATCCACCCGTTCTCCTTATTAATTCCTTTGCTCCTATAACTCGTACTAGATTTCTTATCAATTTACCTAATTCTTTTTTATCATCGTTGCTTTTTCGATGGTAGTATATTTTAGTTTGTACATTATCATTACATATTAATAATTCCAAAACATCTTTATCAGTTTTATCTAGTGAATGACCGAAAATATAAAGTTCATATGGATATTCTGAATTTTGTCTTATTTCATCTACCCATTCCATATAAGAACTGTCTGTTGATTTAAAAATTCTTTGATAGAATTTTTTAAATGGTAAAAACTCTAACTTATTATCTCTATCACATTCTTCTAGATACTCATCAATTCCAAGAACCAAATTACAAGTATTTACATTATTAGTTTTATCCGCTTTACCATGGATATAATCATATTCAACTTTATTTGATTGACCATATATTCTTTCATATGTATTAGAATAATTAAATGATAAAACACAATCTGGATTAATTTCTTTGATATCATCATTTTTTTGTGACACTTCTATTTTATTTATAAACTCACTAATATATATTTCTAATGCTCTTATTAATTTATCCAAATTTATATTCATTTTTTCAATAAAAGCATCTAAATATGTTATAAAGTTAGAATCTATAAGTCCTTCTGTTAAAATTGAATACATACTTTGTAAATTTTCTTTATCAGACTTGATTGCAAAATCTACAAAATCTCTAGCTAATTCTGCTGTTTTATATTCTATACCTGTATTTACCATAAGTTTTCTTCTTTCAACATGTTCTCTTACACATTCAAATACTTGTATTACAGTTGAAATTTCAGATTCAAAATCTATCCAGTTTTGCCCAAGTTGTTTTCTTTTTTCTAAAAAATAATTTATCCAAATATTATCACGAATATTATCATTCAATTCGATTAATAACTCATCATGATTTGTGGGGCTTTTTTTATACCATTCTAATAGCTTATTCTTTATAGACTTATCTATATTCCAATCATCAAGAAATTTTCTCTTATACACCATTTCAGTCAATCTGTGTTGAAAAGTAAATATTTTTTCTACTTTATCACAAAAATCAAGAAAATAACTATATGATGTGGGTAACCCATGTGCTAAATCAAATCCATTACCAATCAACAGTATTTTCTTTCCTTTTATCTCTATATCCATAGTGTTCCTCCCATCTATTTAGTAATCATTAAATATATTTTACTATATTTAATAATCATTTGCATTCATCTAAAAAAATTTCTAACTTATCTGATTTAATAGGAGTTCACATTTTTGATCATCTATTGTTTCTATTTCAATCTTGTCTTTTTTTACAACGATTCTATCAATAAAAACTGCAAGATCTTCTTGTGTCATAACAGTATGTTCATTGCTGTTTCTTTCTAACGTTTTTAATAGTTTTTCCTGTCTGCCTTGCTTTAATGCATTATATTTGTCATCAAGCTTTTGCAGTTCTTTTTTAAGCATTTGTTTGGTTTGATAACATTGTGCCAAGTGTTCCTCAATTTGACTTTCGTCTTGAACGCCTCTGGCAACAAGTAACATTCCTTTATCTAATAATTCATTTATTTGTGAATTCACATTTTCTAATTCACAATTCAGTTTTTGTTTCTTTTCAACAATATCTTTTGGATTCAAATATTCCGATAATTCTTTAGCAAGTTCAAGTCGTGTTTTTTCTTTTGATTTGGTTTTTCCATTGATCAATGATGTTAAAGCATCTAGTAATGGTTTTTCTTTTAAAGTCACACTGTTCGGACAGATTGCTTTTCCATTCTTCAACCTGTTTGAACATCTCCATACAGGTTCTTTTTCCTTATTTCTTTTTGTCCAGATAGCCCTTCTATATAAGGCGCCACACTCTGAACAGATGATTTTATTACTTAAAGGATTTTTTGATGAATAGCGATTCTGATGGTGACTTTCCACAACTTCTTTTTCATCATTTGATTTCATATTCCTTTTTGTTCTTTCTACTTGAGCTGCTTTGAATACTTCTTTGGTCACAATCGCAGGATGACTGTTTTCCACAAAGTACATTTTCTTCTGACCTTCATTTTTATACCGTTTCTTATGAAGAAAATCTATGCTGAATGTCTTCTTTAAAAGAGCATCCCCACTGTACTTTTCATTTTGCAGCATCCTGCCAATTGTTCCTGAATCCCATTTTGTACTCCCGTTCTTCTTGGGGACTTTGTTTTCCGTCAGGTACCTTGCTATTTTACTTTCGCTCATCCCTGAAAGATATTTAGAAAAGATTTCTCGAACAACTTCTGCTTCTTCTTCAATAATATCAAGTGTTCCTCTGTTTGACTTATAGCCATACATGTTAGCAGCATAAACCTTTCCTTTTTCAAACTGCCTTTGATATCCCCACTTGATACTTTCACTTTTATCTTCACTGCTTTGTTGAGCAACACTTGAAAGGATCGTCAGCAACATCTCATTTGCTTCCAGACTGTGAACATTCTCCACTTCAAAGTAGACATCGACATTGTATTCCTTGAGGATTCTCAAATACATCAGTGAATCAACAGTGTTCCTTGCAAATCGTGTAATACTTTTAGTAATGATCATATCTAATTTTCCTGCTCGAGCATCATCAATCATACGCATAAAATCTGATCTTTTATTGGTTGATGTACCCGTTATTCCTTCATCTGAATAAATGGCAACAAGTTCCCAGTTTTCATGACTGCCTATGTAGTTTTCATAATATTCACACTGTGTTTCATAACTCAGTTCCTGTTCGTCAGAATCCGTTGAGACCCTGCAGTATGCTCCAACTCTTATTTTCCTGTTTTGCCTGTCATTGTATGATGGCTGGAACTTCTTTCTTGGAGCAATCACTTTAACCTTCGGTGCAGTTGTCTCATGTCCTTTGTCATCTCTGATAATATAGTTCACAATCTTACCCCCTTTCCTTAATAATTAATAAAAAGTTCAAGACCATTATTGAAAATACTCAGTATTCCTGTTTCATATACCTCAATCTTTTCAATAATATTCTTGAATTCACATTTTTCTATATTGCTTTTTAACTTCACATTTTCATATTCCTGTGAATTTTGCTGATTCAGATAGTCACAGATAAAGTTCTTGTAGTCACTTTCTGTATTCACATTTTGAAGTGCATTTCTGTTTAGTATTTCAAAATACTGTTCACTTGATTCACTGTTCCATCCTTGTATGTATTTGTCTTTCATATTGATAACTTCTTCCAGCAACAAATTCACATTCTTGACCAGAACACTTTCTTCAATTCGATATTTCTGATCTTCACTTACATAGAAGCATTCATTTTTTCGAGATCCATTCTTATCTCTTTTACCTCTGTAGATTTTTCTTTTTAAAGGAACGCTGTCAATTCCCCAAAAAACCTTGTTTTTAAAAAACTGCTGTACCATTCTATTTTCTTTTGCCTTTTCTTTATCCATTAGAACTGTTTCCTTTCTACTTTTAACTTAAGATCGTTTTTCAATGTGAACTGGATATCCAATGTTCCCACTTCAATCGAATCAACTAAAGTATTGAAGATTTCTTCATCCAGTGCAGTGATTTCTTTTACTGATTCCAGACATTCAATGATGATCTGTGTCTGTATCACTTCAAATCTCTGATAGATTTTTTCATTGAGTTTGCACTTTTGCATTTCAAAAACTGATTTGTCTACCAGCAACTCGTTATGCTTTTTCTTATAATCTTCCAGACTTATAAGATCTTTCTGATAATATCGAACAAGTGTATTGATAGAACTGCTTACTTTTTTAAGTTCACGATTAACGAGATCAAGTTCACATTTGTCATCGTCATTTGTCGTAAAATTCACAATATGTTTTTTATAGGCTTCCAAAACATGAATATTTTCTTTGAGCTTATAAAAGATTTTTAAAAATGCATCTTCTATTTCATCCGTTTCAATCATTTTTACTTCACATTTCTTTGCTGAAGTAACATGATTACTGCAACTCCAATATTCTTTATTCCTCAACACCCTTCTTTTAAAAGTTCCACCACAATGTTCACATTTGATTTTTGATGTCAGCAGATATTCTCTGTTTCCATCCGTCTGGTTTTTGTTGAACTTCAACTTGTTGTTCACAAGTTTTTCATTTGCCTTTTCAAAAAGTTCACGATCAATGATTTTTGGAAACACATCGTAAACATAATACTGTGCAAGTTCACCTTTATTTGTGACTAACTTATAAGGAAAGACATCAGGTGAATACTTTTTTTGAAGAAGCATATCTCCACAATACCTTTCATTTTTAAGCATTGATGAAACTGTGGACTGTGACCACTTTTTCTTTTTGAAATAATGTTTATTCAGATAATCCACAAGTTTTGTTACCGAAAAATCTTTATTCACATATTTATTAAAGATATCTTCAACAATCTTTGCTTCTTCTTCTATGACTTTTACTTCACCATCTATTCTTTGATATCCATATGGCAGTTTCGGTTGATTGTATCTTCCTTCTTTTGCCCTTGTACGAAATGCCCATTTTTGTGCATTTGAAATTGCTTTTGATTCAATTTCAGCACAGGCAGCATAAACAGCAAGCATCATTTCACTTCCCATTTTTGCTGTATCAATTTTTTCTGTCATAAAATAAACGGAGACACCTATTGATTTCAGCTCTCTTACTACTGAAAGTGTCTCCGTTATATTTCGTGCAAATCGACTGATCGATTTAGTTATAATTGTATTTATAAGACCTTTTCGACAGTCCTCAATCATTTGAAGAAAACCATCTCTTTTGTCCATTCTTGTTCCAGTTATTCCTTCATCTGTATAGATCTTAACCAGTTTGGAATTTTCAAGACTGTTGACATAGGATTCATAGAAGTCAACCTGATTGTTATATGAATTAAGCTGATCTTCACTGTCTGAACTGACTCTTGCATAACAGCCAACAAGATTGATTCTGTTTACAAATCTTTCCAGTGGTTCGATAATGCGTACTTGTTTTTGAGCATGAGCCATTCTAAAAATCCCCTTTCTTATCACTACACACAGTACCACAACTCTTTCGAACTATCCATGACATTATTCATGTTATTTTGTGAATTTAAAAATGATATCTGACAAGTGGATTACATTCTTCTTCATATTTTTTCAAAACTTTATTGGCAACATTTTTAGTGATTTTTTTATAGGTGACAAGTTTCTTCAAGCATGTATATATGTAATAGTAATCAAAGATATCCATTCAATCAGTTAACCATGCCTTTCATCTGTAATGAAATTTCAACTTCCGGCTGTGCATAGTAACTGTCTACTTTCAGATTATTTTCCAATGCAAAATCAACAACATCCTGTTGCATTTGTTTTGAAAAAGAATCAGGTTCAATAAGTACCAGATGGTCACACTTTTCATTTTTTATGACATCTCCAATCTGTTTTTTAAATTCTTCATTCAGATTTGAAAGTTGAATAACAACAGCATGATCCAAGTCATACTTGGATGCATATTCTCGTACGCAATCATGAGTAGCTTCACTGTTTGAATTGCTAGTTACAAACAGTGGTTTATTATTAATAACCGATTCTAATGCACTGTTAATTACAGCTTTCAAAGTGTGAATCTGTCTTTCGTTGAATTCATTGAACACATCCTGAATAAGGCGACCACTGTCACGTTCATAGACTTCAAAGCCATTATCTTCAAATGCCTTAAGAAGTCTTCCATCATTGAATGCATTAGCAAACACGATGCATTCACCATCAGTAACAAATGTTCTGCTTGTTGTAAGATCCTTTATTGTATTCACAAACTTTTCTGGTTCATAAAAAGCATTGGAAAAATGAAAATGCAATTCTCCAGTAAGTTCATAATTGTTTTTAGCAGCGAATTCCATATATTCCTCTAACTGCTTCGAAGAAAGTTTATTTTCTTCTTGTGTTAAAATATGTACTTTTTTCATAAGATCAATCCTTTCCTTTATTAACACAATGATGACACCTGTATTTTTTTACAGGTGTCACGATCTATCAATAAACGTATCGGTTCAAGTCTGTTTTCCATTGTCCAAACCAGCTTCTGTATAGGATCATCAAGAACATACGACACACGTGTCAAAGACCACTCCTCAATTGTTGCGACGGTTTGTTCACGCTCGACTGTTGAATAGAGTGAAGTATCATTTACGTTTTCATATCGGCAAAGGTCTATCCTCACCTTTTTATGATCAGTTGTTTCTCGCTCCAATACGAAACAGAGAAAAAAGTTCACATTTTATTGTGACCTTACATTTCTATGTCACATATTCTCTTGGCGCAACTATCAACGTGCTAGAAAACTTTTTGTTGCTGATTCAGACTATTCTGTTTTCAATGTCCTCTTGAGAGGAGATGCTTAATAACTCCCCCTCACGTTAAACGGAACAGTTATTTATTTTTTTATAACCTAAATAAAAAAATAAGTTACTTTTTTGACTTATTTTTGATATTTTCTATTATTCTTTTTTTTCTTTTATGTATTGCCGGTTGAGAAACTCCCATCATTTTAGCAACTTCTTGTTCTGTTTTATCCTTTATAAGAAGATTTGTAATAATTTCCTTATCTTTTTCTGGTAATTGATAAATAATGTTCATCACTTTTTCAAATTCTTCATTAATAACAACTGAATCATATTGGTTGTGACTGTCAGCAACATTATCTACTAGCGCAGTATTATAAAAATCAAACTGATCTAAACTAATTACTTTATACTCACTTCTCTTATTTCTCTCACGTTCTTCTTTTCTGAATGAATTAAAGCAAGTTTTATATACTTCTTCCGATACCTCATAAAATTGACCATTTATTCTAAAATAACGATGTTTATTTCCTTCAAGATCTCTTTTTACCCAAAAATAGTTTTTGTTATAATCGTTTTCCATTTTATCTTCCTCCATTGTATTTTTTGGTTGAAGATAATCAGGAGGAGATCTGATTTTATTCACAAATATATCCCCCTTAATAGACAATGTCTAAAGCGGGGTATAAAAAAAGTAGTGCTTTAGACTTCGTCTAATTTCACTACCGATACGATTATTAATTTTTCATAGTAATTTACGCATTAAAAAAAGGGTACAATTTAAAAAGTATAAATTTTGTTGTACCCTTGATAACTGAATTTTACATTTTTTCTACTTATTCACTCTTAAGAACTGGATCACTATAGCTTATTGCATCTCCATGAATTTCTCCATTAACCATTGATAAAGCAATCTCAAAAGATTGGGTATATTTTCTTTCTAAAACATCTAGAAATTCAATAACTACATTAACCATACAATTTTCGAAATTTTTAGCATCATCAAAGCACCATGTAGTTGTGAATTCTTGATCAACCTTTATAACAGGTGTTCTATTAGGTTCTACTCTTTTAAAACTAACAGTTTTATTTAAAATATTTGTTTTACCATTTGATTCCGGATATGTTCTAAAAGATTTTTCCATCCCATCATTTTTAAATGTTAAATCTATAAAAAATAAATCATTTGATAATGAAGAACGGCTTGCTTCTACAAATGTAAAATATGGTCTTTCATGTAATCTTTCTTTTTCTTCTGGTGTTAATTTATTCATACAATTGATTTCCTCCTTATAATACTCATAATTAATAATTACTTTTTTTATAAAATGCGAAAATTGTTTCATCTGTTTTTCTTCATTTTTTAAATGTCCTAATAAAAAATTGGTTTCATATTTTTTATATATATAAATAAAAGATCTATAAATAAAATACATACTCACAACAATAATTAAAGAATAAACAATAATAATAGTCATATCTTTTATAGTATCTATATTTTTAAAAGACAATAAATTAGTTAAAAGAACCGTCAAAAAAACAGTTAAAAAGGAATTGTATATATTTATGTTTGATTTATTTGAAATCTCTATAGATATGTTTCTAATTGAATCTTCCGTAAATTTATAAATTATTAACATCTGTTCTTTAGAATAACTTGATAATTCTTTTTTTATAAATTCTACCTTATTAGTTTCTAATTGTTTTTTAATAGTTCTATTAACACTTGGTAGTTCAATTTTCCAAAAAAATGTTTGATATCCTGTATCTTTTATCTTGTATTTCTTTTTTATTTTACGAATCAATAATTTTTCACATATTACCATAATTAAAAACAACAAAATCAAGAATAATATTGGTAAAAGTATGTAATGACAAATTAATTGGAAGATATTTAACGTAGATTTTTCTAATTTAAAACCACTTATAATAATTTGTACTAAAAAATATCCAATTAAAATTAAATAAATTAGTTTTTCCTCTATATTATAAACATAAGGATATATTCCTCCCAAACTATTTATAATTGATTTTTTTGTGCAAGTATCATCATACTTTCTATAAAAATCTTCTACATTTTTTAAATCTTTATTCAATTTATTTTCCTCCATTTTAATCATTTTCTATCTCGATTACATACTATTTATTAAATCTTCTTTTCATATTAATCTAAACTAATTTTTAATCATGTAATTAAAATGAGAGAAAGAATTATAGATATTTCCACAATTCTTTTCTCTAAAAAAATTTAATCATCCCAAGATCCTTCTAATATCTTTTCTTGTGCATTACTAATTTGATTTACACCTTTATAAACCTTTTCAATTTTACCATCTCTAACATAAATAAGTGTTGTTGGTTTAATTTCTTTTAAATTCCCATATTTTGTCAAATCAATTTCTTTTAAGTCATCATTTTTTTCATTTAGATTAACAAAATATAAATCATTGATTCCCTTGTTCAAACTTCTAATTCCTGTATCACTACTTACACTCTTTGAATCTTTTGGGGAATAAAAATATACATAATGATATCCTTTAAATATTTCATTTACTTCTAAATGTTTATATTCTTTTGTTTTATAAGGATCGCTATGACCTGTTAAGGTTACCACTGCTACTATAGCTAAAGCAACAATGACCATTACTACAATTAATAATTTTTGTTTTGTTTTTTTCATAAGATTATCCTCCTATACATGTGATAAATCCATTTTTGTAGTTATATTTATAATTTCTTTATAATATTCTTCTTGCTTTTTATTTTCTTTTTCTATACATTTAGATATTTTTCCATCCTCTAAATAATAGAGTTTAGACGAATATGAAGCAACCAAACTATCATGAGTAACCATCACAATAGTTGTATTATTCATTTTATTAATTTCTCTAAAAAGTACCATGAGTTCTTTAGCGTTGATACTATCCAAACTTCCTGTGGGCTCATCCGCAAAAATGATTTTTGGCTCCATTATTAATGCTCTTGCGATTGCTGCTCTTTGTTGTTGCCCACCTGAACATTGTGAAGGGTACTTATCTAATATTTCTTCAATTCCTAACTGTTTTGAGAGCTTATTTAATTTCTCAATTTGTTCTTCTTTATTAATTTTATTAAGTCTTAATGAAAATAAAATATTATCTTTAATTCTTAGCGAATCAATTAAATTATAGTTTTGAAAAATAAATCCGATTTCATTTTTTCTCATCTTTGACTTTTCATTTTCATTCATTGTTGCAATATTTTTATCTCCAATAATAATTTTTCCGTTAGTCGCATCATCTATTGTAGACATAATACTAATCAATGTTGTCTTACCAGATCCTGAAGCACCCATTATGCAAACAAAATCTCCCTCATCTACCTTTAAAGATAAATTATTCAATGCAACTTTAGGATATGCGCTATATGGGTTATATACTTTTTTCAAATTTTCTATTTCGATGATTGCCATGATGTATCTCTCCTTTTATATTGATAAATAATTAATTGTGATAATAAGTATGGTACAGTATACTCAAGCAAAACCTTTAATCCTAATACTATATTTAATTTTCCCCTTATAAAAAATGCAATGAATATACATAATATATATATAAGAGTAAAAATCCAAAATATAATATAAAATACGTTTACTTGTTGAGTAGAAATATTTGTAACCTCACTTTTAGATAATCCTATCTTCATTAAATTATTATAACTTCCTTTTTTTTCATGATTATCTATTTGAAAACGATTTATTAAACTCGTTGCTAATAAAATATTTGTTAGGACAAATGCAATATGCAATGCAATTGATAAAAATGGTCTACTATCTGCAAATAAAATTAAGGATGGAAAAATAATTACAGAAATCATAATCAATATAATTAATGTTCTTGACTGTTGCATAAACATAGATACATTTCCTAAAACAACATACTTCTTAGCTTCTATTTCTACATCATCAAATAATTCTAAAATTGTATTTGGTACCCAATAGTAAAACATCCCATAGGCTCCTAAAGCACCCACACATGATGCAATAACAAAACCCATATCCAATTCTTTTCCTACATACATCGCAAATAGACCTACACAATAAGCTATTAAGAAGACAACATCAGGTATTTTTAATGATCTGTTATCTACTTTATAACCATTAATATTGTTAGTTTTTAATAATCCTGAGATATTAGTTGAGATGACATATTTTGTTTCAAATGCAATCAATAGAACAAAAATAAATAAAACAATACCTAATAAAAATAAATATGATTTAATTGAAAAATTAAATAATGGTATATTAGACTTTGTGTAAATATTTATAATTAATAAAACAAGTGGTACAAAAATAAATGATAAAATTACTGAAATTAACAATGAAACAATTGTTATAACTAACATTTGAATTGCTTTATAACACAATATATGAAATGTATTGTATCCTGCCATTTTCAAGAATCCTAATTCTACAGACGATGTTAAACAATAATAATAACAACTGTAACTTATAAGAAAAATGCATATAATTAACAATGCTATTGATAAAGTCATTACTGCAAAATTATCAGAAAAATTCACAACATCCAAAGGCAAAATATAATTACTACCATATGCAATTTTATGACTAATACTTGTCATTTTTATTAAATACGGATTCGAAAAAAATTGAATAAATACAATACAAACAACAAATGTAGCTATTAAAGACAGCATTAAACTCATGATTTTTTTCTTTTCCTTAAATAACATTTCAATAGAAATACTTAACATATAAATTAACTCCCTTCCAATTAGACTCATATATCTGTTAAAATCAACATTACCTACCATTTATTAGAGTTAATAATTAACATAGATGTGATTTATAGATATCTCAATATAAAATTTTTAATAGTATCTATTATTTCTTGTTATAACAATTTTCTTGATAAAGTTGACACCAAGTAGATCCTGTACCTAAACAACTTGTTAGACCAGCTGTCATTTTCCACCAATATTTACATTGTGCTTTTGTTGCTTTACCTGCTAATTCATCTACGTCTACTTCTTCAAATACTTCATTAAATAATTTTTTACTTTCCATTTTTATTTCCACCTTTCACTTTCATATCTATAAATCACATTTATATTAACTATCTTGGATATTCAATAATTGCTTAATAGGTTCGATATCAACAAATAATAAATCATCATCTATTTTATTATCTATAAATTCAATATATTTTCGTGCTTGATCAAATTTTCCAATTTCAAATAGCAATAAGCCTATTAATAAATCAATATGATATCCATCATAATTAATCCTACTTTCCATTTTATTAAATGTTTTCTTTCGATATTTACATATTTCCTTCAATAAATAATTCATCTTATTTTTGCATTCAATATAATGTAGTAATGTCTTATAATAAACAAAATCGTAATTATCCTTTTCCAATTCCTCATATTCTTGTATCAATTTGTCAACCAATTCAAATTGTCCACATTGGAAATAAATAGCAATTATATTTACTATTACTTCTTTAGAATATTCTTTATTAAACTGTTTTTTTATTTTTGGTAAGTAGTTTTCTGTAATATAACTAATTTCTTCAAGATTTGGATTATAGATAATATCTCTTGTAAAATAATAAAGCCACCTAAAATTAGAAGTATCCTCTTCTATCATTTTTCTCAACAACTCTAGATTCCTATTTACTTTATCTTTTTTCTTGATTATTCCATTCATATAACCATCATGAAAAACAACTATATTTGTATGACATAATGCAAACTGTCCATTTTTAGAAGTTGATTTAACATATTCATGTACCCTACCATAATAATTTAAATATTTACTATTATTTATTATTCTTTGCATTGTAATATTTCGTATATTAGAATCCTTGTTTTGAATTTCCAAGCTAAATGCAAATTCTTTTTTATTTTCATGAAAATCAATGATTTTTAATAAATCATAAAGCTTATTTATTTCTGATTCTTTAATATATTCATCAGCATCCAAAAATAGTATCCACTCATTTTTAGCATTTTTTTTAGCAAAATTTCTTGCCTTTGAAAAGTCATCTTCCCATATATAATCAAAGGTATTTAATTTTTTATTCATTGCCTTATATGATTTTAAAATATTTAAAGTATTATCCGTTGATCCCGTATCTACAATAACAATTTCATCAAAATAAGGTAAATGTTTATCTAAAAAACGTTTTATGCATCTTTCTTCATTTTTTACAATTGCACATAAAGTAATATTTATTTTTTCATTATTATATTTTTCATACTCATCTATTTCTAAATTACTAATAACTGATGTATAATACTTCGTATTTAAATAACTAAAAACATTTTTGTAATTATCAATAATATTGAGAGAGCATAAAAATTTATTTATTATTTTAGAATAACCAACATTATTAATGTTTATTTTTAACGTATTTTTCAGGCATTCTTTACTAAAAAATTTATCATTAATATTTGACTTCATTTCGCTCCTCCTTCTACAAATTTATCTAATTTTTCTTCACTAACATAACCTTCTTTTCTCTTTAGCTCTTTATTATTTTTAAAACAGATCAATGTTGGTGTTTTGGTTAAATTGTATTTTTTTACTAAATCAAAATATTTCATTGCTTTATTGTTTATATTAACCGCATATATTTTTAATCCTTTTTTTTCAATTTCACTATTCAATACTTCTTTAAAGCTGCTACAAGCTGTACAATCATCTTTGAAAAAGTATATATATACTAATTGATTAGTGTTCATTTTTTCTTTTAATTCATTAGATGTATTAAGAATATAATATAAATTCATATCTTTTGCTTCTGCAACCACCATCGAAAATGGAAAATACAAGGATAATAATAACAGAGCTATTAAAACTAATTTTTTTATCACTTTAAACGACCTCTTTTAACTTATTATTATTTATTTGATAATAGTTATTTATCTTTGAATGTACTAAAGTATTATTTTCTAAAACTATGTATGTTGAATTAGATTTACTCATCCAATTCATAATAGTATTCAACTGTTCTAAATTAAGTTGAGATAGCAATTGATCAAAAAAGTAAATCCTATAGTCTCGTAGAATTGCTCTTAATATATTTAACAAAACAATTTCGCTATTTGATAAATCACATACTCTTATACAAGTATTAAGCTTGCTTGACATTCTATCTAATAAAAATGTGATATTTAATTCGTAAATCAAATTATATAAATAACCTTCTGATATTTTATCATCACCTATCAAAAACTCTTTAAATGTCTTATTACCAAATTCATTATTTTCTTTTACATACATTATTAGATTATTGTATGTACTAATTGAATTTAATTCTTGATCATTAATTGTTACAGTACCACTTTTTCTCAATTTAGAATTCGTAAGTAATTTATAAAGCATTGTTTTTCCTGATAATGCTTCCCCACAAATTTCAATAATACTATTACTATCAACTATTAAATTAATAGATTCAAATAAACCATTTTTATCTGATAACTCACTAACAACAACTGCAGGCGTTTCTAATAAAACTAATTGTTTCTTATCAATTTCATTATCATTACTATTCAAATTATTATTTTCTAAATATATTAAATAATCTATATAGTCTAATAATTTAATGTCTAACTGAATAAAAGGCATTAGTAGTAAAGCAATTAAAACAAAATCAATAATAAATGTATTTAATGCAATTGAATCAGACATTACTCTATATGACAGGAATATGAATACACTGTAAGTTAAAGATATACAAAATAATATTGTTATAATTTTGTTTAATTTTTTTAGTTTTATTCCATTTCTATTTAAATAACTTATTTCTATAAAAGATATCATTATTAAAGGAATAATTAATGATAGTCCATACTTTAAAGACTGTATGTCTAAAAAATACAACAATATAATTACATAAATAACAGATAATAAATTTACAGTGTTTCTGAACAACCCCTTGTTCATTAATAATAATTTTCTGCTATTTGTTATATTTTTACTGAAATGATTTTTTAGTTCATCTATATTTTTCTTTTCATTTTTATCATTAAAAAAAGCTATAATGACATTAAGTAAAATCAATAGTAATATAACTAAAGAACTATATTCGAAAAATGCCTTGTCTTTTAGATTGAAAGATAATTCAGTAATATTCGCAAAATACAAACAAATATAAAACAAAGACAAATACTTAATTCCATTAAGTAAAATTCCTCCAAATAGTTGTGCTTTAGAATAATTTATCAATCGTAAAAATATAGAAGTTACTGTATTTTTCTTAAAAGCCGTTAATTTATCATCATCTATTTCATCTATTATAAGCACAGTTTCATCTTGGCTCTTCTTATTTACAGATGCATATCTCCAACTTTTTTCATTCACTAATATTGACTTATCATCTGTAATACTTTTGTTAGAAAAATGAGCTTTGATCCCCATATTATTTAATAGAAGTTCGTTATTTAAGTCACGGTATTGACTTGGATATATAACCCTGTAGAATTTATCTATAAAATTTTTATTCTTTAAATACTTAAAAATTAGATTTACTCTATTATCCATTACTATATACCTTCATTCTTTATCCAATTTAAAAAATATTCATAATCAAATCCATCATTTTCTGTCCATCCATATTCACCAACGATTTTTCCATTTTTATAATGGAGAAAACTTGGTGTTCCCTCAATGTTATGACTTTTCTTAAATCTTGTCCATTTTGAATTATTTTTATGTATCTCTGTTACATCTAAATATTTTAGTTTTTTCAAGTCTGGATTTGATTTTAAATCATGTATAATCCTATCATCTAATATTTCGCAGTCACTACACGTTGGACGAGCAACATAAACAAAAAAATCATCGTGATGATCATTCTTATTTTCAATATCCGTTATACTGATAGCACCTAGATATTGTTGAATTCCTTTTGTATTATTTTTTGGTTTTGTTTCACAACCAACAAACATAAACGCTGCAAAAATAACTAATATAATTTTTTTCATTTTGAAACCTCTTTTTTGTTATTCTTGTTGTAGTATTGAGTGTTTTTTTATTTCAAATTTCTTTTTACTTGTTACATTTAATTTTTGATGTGTAATATATATTTTTAATATATTGTATTTATCCAAATTTTCTAAAATTTTATTTTTGTTTTCATCGTCAATATTTGAAAAAGTCTCATCAAATATTATTACGTCTGGATTTTTTAAAATACCATATGCTATAGATAATCTTTGTTTTTGTCCCAATGATAAATTCGATCCATCCTTTTGAATCTCATAATTGAATTGATTTGGTAATGACATTATAAAATCCAAAATATTCAAATCATGGCAGACAGTTAAAACTTTGTTTGACATAACATTTTTCCCATCCGTCAAAAAATTAATTATAGTTCCTTTTACCATTGGAATATCATTATAAAGATACACAACTTTTTCTCGTATATAATGACCATTTAAATATTTAATATTAATATTATTAAAGTATATATTTCCTAAATAACTTTCATTTAATCCAATTATTGATTTAGCTAAAGAGCTCTTTCCACTGCCGCTTTTACCTACAATAATATTATTATTTTCAATCTTAAAATCTGCATTTGAATTAATAAGCAGATTTTTTAATCCATACCCTAAGGAATAATCCTTTAAACTTATCTGTTTTATTTTACCTATATCATTATTATTAATTTTTTCATCATCATTATTAATATTAAGTATTGCTATAAACCTTTTATAAGAAATCATTTGATTTTCAACATCAACCTGAACATTTACTGTTTCTAATACAGCTTGTATTAATAAATTAGAAATATTAATAAATACTATAAGCGATCCCAAACTGAGTATCTTATTGTTAATTAGTACCATTCCTATGAGTATAGTTGAAAAATTAGTTATTTGTGAAATTATACCTTGAAATGCTGTTAAACTTTTTGAATATTTAAAGCTTACATTTCTATTTTTTATATATTTTTTTAATAAAAAATCCACTTTATCGCTATCAATTTCTTCTCTGTTATAGATCTTTTCATTTTCTAAGTTAGTAATAACTGATATTAATTTATCGTCTAAATTAGCATAATCTTTATGTATGTTATAGCTATTTTCATATATTCTATTAAAATATATTTTTACAATAATTATTGATATAACACACATAATTAAATGTATAATTCCTAAAAAACTACTAATTTTAAAAAGTATCAATATTGCAATTATGATTAATATCACATCGACTATTACTCTCGTTAATATCATTGAAATTAAGTCTACAATGTTCATACCTTCTTTTAATCTATTTATTAGTTCGCCCGAGTGTAGAGAATTTAATAATCTAGGTTTAATATTTAAAACATTATTTATATACCTATGATAAAGATAATATTCAATATTATTTGTTATATCTTGAACATACCCAATTTTTAAATAATTTAAATATGTGTCACTAAAACTTACTAATATATAAATCATTATTGCTATACAAATAGTCAGTCCATTTATCATTTTTAGATTTGGTAATAAATTATCTATAAAAAAGCCAAGTACTGAAGATAATAAAATATTTACCAAAACTAATAAGAAAGAAATTCCAACTAATCCAGAGAGTTCCTTCTTATACTTAATTAATAAATCCAGAATAATATTTGTTTCTCTTCCCTTTTTTAAGATATCACTTTGTATTTTTGAATTTGTTTTCTTTTCTATGCTTAAAATGTATTGTGCATTCTTTAAAATATCACTTATTTTCATTTTTTCTATTTTAGGATGTGATGGGTCTGATATGATACATTTTCCATTAGATAAAATTTTATAAAGTACAATATAATGATTTTCTAATTCCCTTTCTAAAAATAAAATACATGGTAAATTTTTATTAGAAATGTTCTTAAACTTATTCTTTTTTGATTTTTCATCAATTTTAAATATTTTTGATACAAATCCATTTGATATGAAGAAAGTCTTAATATCATTTATACTTGTTCCGTAGTCATTATTATTTATACCTTTTTTTATTTTCTCATAGTCAACAGTATAACCATAATAATTTAGACAACTTATAACGCAAGCAGTCCCACAATCGTTCTCATATAACTGTATGTTATGTTTATACCTCATTAGCATCACCTCCATTTTTAATATATTTTCTTAAGACAATAAAAATATACAATAAATAGAGACATGTTCCTTTTTTATTACGTAGAAATCAAAAAAAACACCGTGAACATACCATATTAATAAAAAAAGAGCTTAAAACCTAATATGTATACTACTAAGTTTTATTAAAGCTCAAGTTTAGATTATTTTATATTACTTATGCTACCGATAAAATTTACTAATTAAAAAATATATTTTGTTTATTAAGCTATCAGGAAATTTTGAAACATCAATTATCCTCCTAGAATCTCCATATAAAATATAATTAGCATCTTCATTATAAAGTTTAATTAATTTCATCATAGTAGTTAGTGATGGTAAACATTCATTATTTTCATATTTACCAATTGTTGTTCTATGAACACCTACTTCTTTTGCAACAAATTCCTGTGATAATTTTTCTCTTATTCTAGCAGCTTTCAATCTTTCTCCAAGTGTCATAATTATCATCCTTCCTAGTGTATTTATTTTAACACATATTGAGCGTAGAACGCTCTTTTTTCTTTATTTTACGATATATAAGGACTTCTTACGCTATTATTTATAATATTTATTCTTTTTTTGATACTATTTTTTTAGGAGGTAGTTTAAATATGAAAAAACATTTATATTTATTAAGTGCTTTTGTTTTATTTGTTGCTCAATTTGCTGCAAGTACACCATCACAAATTGGACATTTTCAAGCAGAAGTTCCTGAAAAATTAAAAAAATAAAATTATTCAATATATTATATTTATGTTATTATTTTTTTAAATATTATATAATAGTACTTATCCTTTTGAATAAGTACTATTATATTAATAAAATAAATTATTAGGAGGAAAAAATGAATATAGCTATAATTGATGATGATAAAAATTTTTTAAAAATCTTTTCCAATAAAGTTAAATCTCTCTCTCGTAATGTTTTTGATACTTCTTCTATTGATAGTTACACTAATTGTGAAACTCTTTTAGAAAAAAAATATGACATTTATTTTTTAGATGTTGATTTAATTAAACTTAATGGGATCGATATTGCTAAGTTTATTAAAGAAGATAATCCGGCTGCAAAAATTATTTTTGTTACCTCACGTAGTGATCTAATATTTAGTGCAATTACTGTTCAGCCATTCTATTTTATTAGAAAAACTAATTTAGAAAAAGATTTAACAATTGCATTTACACTTTTAACAGATTATTATACAGTGAAAGAATACTACAAAATTAAATATGATTCCGAAATTATAAGTATTTTAATTGATGATATTATTTATTTAGAAACATCTGATCATTTAACCACAATATATACAGATAACAAACAGTATCACGTTTATAAAACTTTAAAAACTGTTCAAAATGAAATAAATTCTAGACAAATAATACAAATAAATAGAAAAAATTGTGTTAATGTTTTACACATTGTTGATGAGCAAAAAAACTATATTAAATTAGACAATGATATAATATTGAAAATTGGGAAGCCATTTAAAAATGAATTTCTATCCATCTTAAAAGAATATGCTATAGAGGAGGATTAATATTATGTTATTCGAAATTGTTAATGATCTATTTGAAAATTTTCTTATTTCATACTTCATATCATCATATTTAAAGTTAGAGAAAAAAAATAAGATTTTCTTTTTATTAATCACTATCCCTATTAATACATTTATAAGTGCTTTTCTCTCAAATTTTAATATTATAGGTTTTTCACAAACATTACTTATTCAAATAGTTTTATGGTTAAGCCTTTTTACATTCAACAAGGAGTTTTCAACACAAGATATTATGATTTCTTTATTTTGTAATATTTTATTAGTTATCGCTGTATATTTTTCTATCTTAACTTTCTCATTTATTTTCCATATAACTCCTGCGAAAGTATTTTCGACAAATACAATTTATTATCCTGAACTTATTTTTTCTAGAATTGTTTTTATTATTCTTTTATTAATTACATTGAAAAAAAGGCCTTTACTTCTTACTAAAACACAAAACACAAAAACAAATTATTTATTAACATTTGAACTATTATTTATTTTACTAATGATATACTATTTTACTTCAAATGTTTTATTTTCAGACACTTTTAGTTCAGCAAATGTTATCTTTATATGCTTTGTAATGTTATTTTTATCATTTTGTTTTATTTTCAATCAAATGGTGAAAATGAATAAAGTCATATATGAAAATAAATTAAAAAAACAACGTGAAAATTATACTAAAGAAAACCTAAAAAATATTAAAGCTATAAAGTTTGAGATAGAAAATATCAGTCATAGAATGAATTATATTCTCCAATCTATCGAATTTGACTTATACGAACAAAATTATGATGATGCAATTTCAAAAATAGAATCATATAAAAATACAGTCTCAAGTGTTTCAAATGTCATTTGTACTCATAATGAATTATTTGACTTTATGCTCAACTTTGAAATTAAGTTTTTTCATCAACAAAATAAACAATTAAAAATATGTTCCTTTGTATCACAAAATCAAAGTTACAATAATTTAGAGCTTATAAATAAAATAACAGATTCTTTAAAATACTTTTATTCATATGTAAATGAAATAGAATTATTTTTAACAGAGCAAGATAATTTTTTAGAAGTAAAATTTATAATTCCTACAAATGATTTTGTCCAAAAGGAAATAATAGATAATCTTTCAGAAATAAACATACCAAATATATCAATTAAGAATCTTAATAACTTATTAGTGATATTATACAAGGAGAAATTAACATCATATGATTAATAACATAGTAAATATTTTTATAAAAAATAATATCATCAATAAAGATGATGCCGATATATATAGGTATGGATTATTTGTAATTTTATATAATGGTTTTCTAATAATAGATATACTTCTTCTAGGAACTATTTTTAATCAACTTAAATTTACCTGTTTATTTATAATATTTTGGACTCCTTATAGAATTTTTATAGGTGGTTCACATTGCAGTACACCTATAAAATGTTGCATCGTGTTTAATATATTTTTTTTAGTTGGTATACTTTTGTACATTATGAAATTAAATAATTTTATATTTGTAATAAATATATTTTTTTTATTAATACAATTAATATTTAGTAAACCGACCAAAGTATTTTATATTTTGTGGATTTTATTCTTTTTAATTTATTCTTTTTTCCACATTGATTGTAGCAGTGTTATAAATATAACTTATTTTTTAAATTCAGTTACAGTAATTCATAAAATTTTTTCAAAAAATAAATATATAATTTAAATGATAATATTATATTCTGTAACAAATATTAGCAAACTAGTTACAGGGATGTCTTAATTGCACCATCCCTATGCACTTATATAATTACAGTTATCCCAAGATAAAGATCAATTAAAAAAATACATGTTAGATGTATTTCCATTGTTTTCCCTTTTTCTTGGGATTTTTATTATGAGTTCTTCTTCTACAAGTATCTTTATTTGCTTTCTTACTGTTCTTTCTGAAAGTCCTGTATCATTGACAATTGTTTTAACTGACGGAAAACAAGACCATGTTTTCCTGTTTGCGTATCTTAGTAATGCTCTATAGACCATTCTTCCTGCTGGAGTTACATTGGCACTTGATACTTTTGTATAAAAATACATATAATCCTTATTCAACTTTGACACCCGCCTCATTTATTATTTTTTTAAGATCAAATTTTATATTGTCATCTTTTTCAAACTTATATTTTAAAATTGATGTGATCTTATTTATATCTGCATATTTAACTTCTCTTTGTACTCTTTGACTGACTTGATATTCCTTGTCCAATTTTATCTTCCACTTAATGAATAATCTTAATATTGTTTTCATTGGATGCATTCCAGTCTTCATCAAAATAAAATGACCCTTTGGCATACTCTTTAATTCATCTGTTGTCATAAGAGGTCTTTCTATCATTTGTAAAGACTGTGATGGATCATTTTTTCCTTTACTGACCGATCCACTCATAACAGTCTTTGACCCAAGATTTTCACTCATTACTTTTGCTGTTTCTGAATTAGGTGCAAAACCGCCAAATAGTGTATCCTGACAGTTATCCACAATAATACTTGCTCCTTCTTTTCCATAATTCTTCTCTAACTGTGCTAATGATTGAATTATTGCTACTATGGAAATATTTCTTGATCTAGATGCCGAAAACATCATTTCTGCTGATTCGATTTTAGGGATAGTTCCAATTTCATCTAGATACATAATAACCTTTCTTTTTAATCTACCACCCTGACTATCAGCACAAGCCAGCATTTCACGATAATACTGTTGAATAAAAAGAGAAATCAAAAAGTGTTTTGTATTATCTTCTTCAGGCATTACTAAAAAGATTGCAGATTTTTCACTGCAGAATTTCTCTATATCAACTGTAGTTTCAAAACACAATATCTGTTCAATTTCAGAATCTATAAATGCATTTAAACGAGATAAAACCGTAGAAAGAACAGACATCATTGCCTGTTCTCCTGTATTCAAAGCAGCTCCAGCAAACCACTTTGCTTTATGATTGTCAGGCAAATAATCAAGCAAGATTTGAAACTGTGTTTTTCCTTTTATTCCAGAAGGTTTCAACAGATCCTGAACAAGCTTAAATACACTGACGATATGTCTTTCTCCATCATCACAAAATTCAGAAATAATTAAAATGATACTTGTAAGAAGTCCCTCTGCCGAATCATAAAAGAATGAATTCTGACCATAGCTTGATGCACTTTCTCCATCAGAAAAGATAATTGTTTTAGCAATTATTTTGGCGTACTTTTCTGTCTTGGCTTTTAAAGACAAATCATTTCTGTTTTGTTTGTACTGATCCATATATTTATTGACCATATGAAGCATATTGTTCCCATCTGAAAAAAGGGGGTTTCTTAAGTCAATAACTGAAATATTGTACCCATAATAATCATGAGCAATTCCACCATAATTACGATACAGATCACCTTTTGTATCCGTTGTTATAAAAGAGACACCACTGGCACAGGCATATTCTAAATTTGGATATAAAAAATGGGCTGTTTTTCCAACACCAGCAGCACCAATCATCAATAAATGAATATCATCACAATCAACATATCCAAATGTTTTTCCAAAGTTTATTTTACTTCCTACAACCAATCCCTGTGATTTCGGAAGATCAATACCTTTTCTCCAATTCACACTGTCAAATTCAATATATTTCAAACTTTGATGAACCTCTTTATCTGTCGCAAATCGCGCTGTTCCATATTGTCCATCACCGACTGTTTTCGATTTGATCTTATTCAGATTATAGTTTCCATTAAAATACACAGCACATCCTATAAAAAGAAAAAATAAAATACCAAACGCTATAAATATTCCTTGTGATTTTGTCATTGTTTTTTCTCACCTTCTTCACCTATTCATTTAAATCCTTTCATTTGAAAAGACTCCTCATAATTTTCAACTGGTTCAACATATTCACTGATAATATTCAAAGCCTCATCATAGCTTTTCGCATTGAAAGTTATTCTTTCAAACATCTCGTTGGCTTTTTCTTCATACCCTGCACTTTTCAATGTTCTTGAGGCAATACCCATAAGATTAAAAATATTTCCATCTTCACCTATCATCTTTGCCTTTGGTCGTTCTTCTTCAAGAAGACCATATGCCTGTTTATTTTCCATAGCTTTATAAATCTCCCTTCTATAATGAACATCCATATAAAAAAGACCTGCAGATAAATTTCTACAAGCCTTTACTAGATTATTTTTGTTATTTCCTTTAACACAGTTTTTATAGTCAGCTACTGACTGACAAACATTTTCAAACATCTTTTTTGTATTGCCATTGTCCCTATAACTTCTATAATCCTGTTTCAAATATGACCAGACTGGTGAATCATCTGATAATGGGTAAGAGAATCCCAAAAGAGAATGCTCATGAATCATTGTCATTTTTAAAAGTCTATCCATCTGTGCCTGAAACTTAAAATCATCTCGTGGTTCTTTTCCATTAAAAGAATAATAGAACTTGGCAAAAAGCGAATCAAATTCATCTTCTTGAAATCTGTCTTTTACAATTGTTTTAAAATCACTTTTAATATCTGTAACATATTTCATTGCTTCTTGATATTTAGGACTGTCTGTTGATTTAATAAATTCAACATTATTTTGTTCTTTCAGATCTTCATTAAAATCTTTATTTCTTGCTCGAATACATGAAATAGTGTAACTGCCTTTTTCATTTAGAAAATCACTTATTCTCTCTGCACCTTCGATACCTGCAATATCATGATCCAGACACAAATAAATTTCATTGATGTTTGGATAAACATCTAAAAAATAATCCAGTCCTATTTTAGAAAGTCCATTCAAAGCAATATAACTGTTTTCCATCCAATTCTCTTTGTTTAAAGAAATATAGGAAAGCATATCAATAGGTGCTTCAAAAACATAGACCTTATTGGATGACCCTTTATAATGAAACGGATATAGTGGATCAGAGCCTTCTATATTTCCTCTAAATGACTGATTTTTACCATAAGTTGCAGTACCTCTTTTATGTCCATGACGAGCAACACCATTTTCATCCAAACCAACAAATACAGCATTGTGATATTCCTTATCTTCGTAGATCAAACCTTTTCTTACAAATTCATCAATGACTTCCTTATCAAGAAATCTTGTTTTCAAAAGATATCCATAGACCCTGTTTAAAGTTTCATTTTTTTCAGGAAGTTTAAATTCTGCCTTCTCTGTTTTTTCATAAGGAACTGACATTTGAAGGTCACCTACATTGGATAGAAGAAATTCCACAGCCTGCTTAAAATTATAATTAAAATATCTTTGAACAAATGCTATTGGATAACCACCTGCTTCTGCCTTCCAATCATAAAAACGATTACCTCTTACAGTAATACTTGTATGCCTTGCCCATCTCATATCCTTTCCAGATTTTATGAGTGCTTCACCTTGCATTTGAAGAAAAGATGCAATATCAACTGAATTAGCCATTGCAATCTGTTCTTCACTGAACATTCTTGCCATTACTGATGCCTCCTTGCTTTTTTCTTTTTGTTTTGCTTTTTGCCTTTGATTGACTTTACTTTCATAGACTCATCTTTTTGTATATGCATAATGCTTTTAATTTTATCCTTCATATCTTTCACCTTTTTCTTCAAATTAAAAACGAAGTGAATGATCATCTTCTCTATGACCCGTTGCACCTCGTTTTCTTATTAATTTCTGTTTGAGTTTATGTTCGACTCCTGTAAGAATCGTATTTCTTATTGGCAACTCATTTTCAATGATTCTTCCAATATGACGAAACATTCTTGTTGTCATCATACTTAATGGAACTTCTTTTATATCATCTATATGATCTAAAAAATATTGAGCGTATTCATTTCCATTTTCAGCGGCCAATGTTAATAGTTCGATGGCTCTCTCTTTATCCTTTTCAACATCTTTTCCTAAAAGGTACATTTTGCCTAAATAATACTGTGCATATTCATTTCTATATTCACAGGCTTTATTCAAATAATAAATTCCCTGCTCCACATTCTTTTCAGTAACTTCACCTTCAACAAGAATTTTACCAATTTTAAATTGTGCTACTGAAAAATTTTCATCTGCCGACTGATAAAGATAATGAACATACAAATCATTATCTCCTAATTCCCTATAGATATTTGCAAGTCGGTTATAAGCAAATTTGTTATCACCACTTTGTTTATAACATTCTATTGCCTTATCCAAATCACGATCTACATAGAATCCATCATGATAGATTTTACCAAGTATATATTTAGCTAATGGAAGTTCACATTTTTCAAGCCATTCTGTACTTTCTGGAATCATTTCAAATTCATTGTTTTTAATTGCTAAATTGATATCACCTATTTTTTTATAGTCACGCCTTATTTTATATTCTTCTAACAAACTATTTTCTTCATTAAATTCCATACCTGTTTCATTAGTCACATCATCCAATTCACTATTGCCGAAATTATGAATATCTTCAAAATCCTGCATGACCATATTTAAAATCATATTCTTGATGCTTTTAAATTCTTTTTGTTCAAGAAGTGGTAAACGTTCAAGGACAGTGTCATTATATGTTTCATTGACTTGTTGTTTATACAGATACCATTGTTCATAGAGCTGTGCAATATTTTCATCCTTTTCCAGCTCTCTTAAAATGTCGTTGATGATCTGCTTTGATTCCTTTGGAATATAGGCATACATCATTCTTCCATGATAATCTTTCAAGCTCATTTTTAGTTTTAAAAGGTCATTAAAGATCTGCGAACTGTCAAAATGTTCATGATCCATTCCATTTAAAATTTCAACTACTTTTTCTTTACTGTATTTTTTTATTTCATCTCGATTGGCAGTCTGATTTTCATAAATATGTAAAAGATCATTTTTAAAAATACTTCCAGCATACTGTTTTCTGATTGACTCTATTCCTTTTTTAGTTAAATAACCCTCTTTAGGATTCTTTGAATAGGCAACCATATGAATATGAGGATGATGACCTTCATTATGAAAAGCAGCAAACCATTTGAGATTGTTCGGATCTATCTTCATTGCCTTTGCCAGATCATTTCTTTTTTCCTGACAAAGTGACATCCAGCTTTGAACTGAATCAAAGCCTAAACGGGTAGCATCCTCTCTTTTTATAGAAATAATATGTGTCCAAACGTTGCCTTCATGTTCTCCTATTTCTTTGACAACATCATTCAGTTCAAATTGAAGACCTGCATCTGAAAACAAACCATGCTCACCAAGTTTTTCTACTCTAGGACGATGTGAAATATAATCTATATAATTTTCCTTTGTTGTAATATCATCAAGATTAGCATCAATCACACTCGATATAAATTCACTGGCATTTTCTCTTGTTGGATTTTCTTTAAAATCATTATATTCAAACATTCCTGTTACAGTTGGATAATCATTTATAAGCTGTTGAATAAGTTTCTGCTGTTTCTTTGTTGCCTTCATATTTCCATAATCACTTTTAAATTTTTCTACACCTTCTCTGGTAGCAATATAATTCACATAATATTCTTTATGACTTTTACCTTTCATATATCCTGACTTAACAATAATTCTTACCATAATCTTTACCAAATAAAAAAGGAAACCTTTTTAAAGTTTCCTAACATATACTTCCTATCTTCTATTAAAAAATACATCTGCAAGATCATATCCCAAATACAATGCCTCTTTAAAAATAACTATTTCATTTTCAATTTCTATTTCTGATGAACATCCTATCCATTCTTCATTTATTTTGTTTGCTTCTTCCTCACCATATACCTGTATCAATGCCTTCATAATTTTTTTATGAATTTCATCTCTGATTTTATTTAACTCACATTTTTTTGAAGAATCTTTTCTAGTATTTTCATAGAATAAGTCATCTCCATAATAAAGTTGTTTTATAAATTCATCCTGTTTTGACATGTAGATCATTCCTTTCTAGACGACATACTATCACAACAGTTTTTATATAGCTATTATGAATCAGGAACCTTTTTGATATTTATTTATATCTTCAAAACTTATCTTGCCATTGGTTGCTTTAACTTCGTTCATACACTTCACTCTTAATTTTTTAAGAGTGTCATTATCAACATCAACTATTGCTGAAAGAACATTCATGACCATTGAAAGCTCTACTGTATTTTTATAAAGCAATTTTGAAATGCGATCTTCACTTGATTTAACAGTTCCTTGAACTGCACTTGAAATAGCAACAGGCAAATACTGATTTTCCAACGTTGAGCGATTGTAACCATCATAAAACTTAATTGCTCTTTCAATAAACTCACTTCGACTTTTACTGTCATCCGTTTTTGTCATTTCATCCAGTCTGTCCATCACATCTTGACTTAGCCAGATCGTTGTTCTTTTCTTATTCACATTTTATTTTCCTCCAACAAAAAAAGGATACATCTGCATCCGTTTTTCTCTATTATATATAATTTTAAATTTATAAATTTCATCATTCTAATTACAATTTTACATTCATTTTTTCATCAAATATTCTTGAATTTACAAGCAATCATAAATGCCCGTAGCTATACAGTAGATATACTGTAGGTATGCATTTACTGACGAACTAGTATATTGACTTTCAGTTTTGTATAAACTATAATGTAGTTGAAAAAAGGAACTGCCAGTAAGCGGTTGTCCTTGGATTTTGTATTTTTGTTAAAATAACTAACTCATACTTTTCCAGAGGCTGAGGTAGTTATTTTTTTTCACTTTTATCAATTATGATAAGAAGTAATTTAATAACAAGCATCATTAAAGACACGACAAGTGTTAAACAAGTTAACACTACCATGACTGTTTCATATGTTGTCATTCGCATCACCTCCGTTTTTCATATTTTCCCAAAACTTCTAGGAATGTGAATTTCGAAGGATTGCGTACCTTCGTCATGACGACCAAGGATAACCACCTACCGTATACGGCTGTTCCATTTATGATTATAACATATCACATATTTTCAAACTACATTTTTCGTCAAAATTCTGCTTACGCTGTTTTTGACGACCTGTTATCTCCTGTTGTTTCTAGGAGAACATTTAATATACAACGCCACTATTGACGCACTGTCTTCAATAATGACGTTGTTTTTCTTTTGTGAACTTCTTTGAAACAACGGGCATTGCCCGTTGTTGTAAGGTGAAGCGACGTCGCTTCTTTAACCTGCACACGCCACATACTTAAAAATTGCCCTTATTTTTCAATCCAAATTGGATATTCTATCCATCTGTTTTTAAAAATCTTTAAAATAAGGGCACACGTTTTTAAACAAATAAAATTGGCATACTTATTCCATATTTCTATAAAAAGCGCACACGATCAAAATTTACCGCCAAACACTCCTTGATACATTGATTTATGGATGTTCCTCAATGATTGTTCTGGGCTTTTTACTAACGACCGGTTCATCTCCTTCTAATTCTTCAATGAATTCTCTGACCTCTGGTTTGACGTGCTTTTTATAGATTTGATTCAAGCTTTCCATAATTTCTACTTCAAGTGTTGTATTTTTCTTTGCAAGGTTTGAGTTGATTGCTCGAACTCTTGCTTCAGGATATTTTATTTTTATCTCTTTTTGTTTAGCCATTTTTAAAACCCCCTTATCGTTATTTCAATTTTTTCAAACACTTCTTGCTGCTCGATTTCTTCTAATTCATGAAATCTTTCTTTATATTCATTGACCTGTTCATCGGTTAAAGAAACTAGATCTTCTGATCCATCATCTCCTGCAATAAAAAAAGTGCCAGCAATAACATCTCTGCCAACACGTCTGTTTGCCTGTAAATTCATGAGTTTTCCTTCCTCGTTACAGACAAGAACAGTATTATCATTCAAGTCGATTTCTTCAATTAGACCGCCAACAACTTTTTGCATACCATCCAATGTATTTTCTATATATTCAACTTTTGGTTCTTTCATCGGCTCAACAACAAGTACACGTATTTTTTCATCGGCTTCTCGTATTTTCTCCTGATTTTGAACACTTTCAATAACATAGAAGCTGTCTTCACCTACAATAAGACCTAAACTTTGACCATTATCCCACTTCATATGGATTGTTCCCATATCATCAACTGTTTCTACAGTTCCTAATGTTCCAGAGGGTACAGGATGGTGAGGATCGTCCATAGAATTGAGCATGATCCTTGTTCCCTTTGGATATTTCTGTTTGATTTCCTTAATTTTATCTTGATTCATTTTCCTCACCTCCTTTACATCTGCAAACTAAAATTTATTTTATTTTCCTGTTCAAGATTCAACAGATCAACTTGAAAGTTCTCCTTGATAAACTCATTGACTTTGCTTGTTGGATGTCCTATATCTCCATCATCAAAATCACTTTGAAGTTGCACAGCAACAGAATTGATAAGTTCCATAAGATAATCTCTGGAATATTCTGTATTAGGAAACACCTTATTGATATAAATACCATTTGTATCAAACAGTACCAAGCCATTGTGCTTTATAGAGATTTCAAGATCACCAAACATCCCTGCATTCTGTACAAAGTTTCCAATTTCTTCATACTGAAGATCTATACATTTTTCATGATACGTTTTTAAACAGCCAACATATTCTGTATGCAAGTAGTTCTTTATAAATTCATTTTGTTCATTCATTGCTATCGTCCTTCCATCATATTCAGTCTGTAATAACCACTCCAGTAAGACACAGTATTCATGGCAACATTGCTGTCGTTACTGTTTTCATGTATCCACACAGCTTCACCTTTTGCATTATTTCCTGCATAGATTCCCACATGAGTTGTCTTTCCTGATTTGTTAATTAAAAAGGCAAGATCACCCGCTTTGAGATCTTGCTTTGCTATTTTTTTGCACATTTTTATCTGTCCTGATGTATTTGTATTGCCAAGATTATTGTTCATAACAGTCCAATAGACCCAGTCTACAAAATGTGAACAGTCCAGTCCTTTTTTATTTCTTCCTTTGCTGTCTGGAGCAACAGTTACTCCAAAATCATTACCATCATATCCTGCACACTTGGCAGAACCACCCCAGTAATAAGGTATCTTTCCAACAGCATCCACAGCCTGCATCACAATTTTCTTTCTGATTTCACTTGTATCTTCAGGCATATTTTTTATCAGTTCATCCATCTGCTCTTTGGAAAGTGTTGTGACTGTTTTTCCATCATTTCCAATCAACGCACCATAACAGGTTTCCATTGACTTTTTTGTATCTTTCAGCAGTTTTTCATTCAGGTTCTTTTCTAGACTGGCATAGATGACGGCGTTTACAGAAGTAGGGACTTTGACTTCTTCACCCTCTGTAAAACTATTGACCCATGCCTCTGCCATTTCATCTGAAAATACTTTATGCTGTGAAGAAACCATATAACCAATAAAATAACCTTTGACCTGATAAATATTAAGTGATGATCCATTTGTAAAAGTCTGATTAATTTTGTCAATATGACTGTCAATCAACACAAGTCCATCCTGTATTTCCTGAACATATTGCTTCATTTCACCTGTAAGTTCACTAATTGGATTGCCTTCAAACAGATCCGTTACAAGATTGTGATTGAATGAAATACCATCTGAAAAAATAGCACCAATTAAAACAGTAATAGCAACAAAAGGTGAAATAATAACAACAGCTACATTTCTGACAAACTTCCTGCCATCATCACTGCTAAAAAAAGACAGAGCTAACTTTATAAGTTTTGTTTTCATTACTGTCTGACATCTCTATAACCATAAGGATACATTGCTGCTTCTGTTTGATTTAAAACAGTTTCTTTCATTTTTTCAACAGCCTCATCTAAATACTTTTCATCAAGAGAACAGTCCTTATATCCTTGCTTGATTATTTCATAGTATTCCTTACCTGGTACTCCATATTCATAACCAACATTCATCACATAAACCATCGCCTCAGTTGTAATTGTTCCATTAGAAATTCTCAAATTTTTCTTTTCGTAGAGGTGTGGATAACCTTCATAGCGATCAAGGAAATGCTCATCGTTTTCTGAAATTTCCCAAATACCTACAGGTACTTCCATTCCCTTTTTTGGTTCTACAGTCGCAACTGCATTACTTTTATTTCCTCTAAACACCATTTCATAATTTGACAACATACCTGTTCCAACCAGTTTAGCCTCTGGACATCTGTGTGCCATCTGCTCCCTGTTTAAATTACTGCCATAAGCCACATAATATTTCATTCTTTTCTGTTCCTCCTTTACATCTGTTGCATGTGCATTCCAATTTCTTCTTGAACATCTTCCAATGCTTCATTATTTGTTTCCTGTGCACTTTGCAATCTTTCTCTTTGCATAACTGCCTGTTGTGGATCTTTCCATGCAATACATCCATCTAGATTTTTTAAAAGATGATGTCGTGCTGTTTTAAATTCATCGCCAATAAGTCCAAGTCGTAAAAGCCAAGTCCTGAACGTATATTTCTCATTAGACGAATGTGTCTTAACTCTGCTTGCCTTATTTTGAACCAATGCCTGATGAGATATTGCCAAACAAAACTGGATATAGGTCTTGATTTCACCTGCATGAAGTGTTCCATTAAACATCCGAAATTCTATTGTTCCTTTTGAAAAAACACTATGAAAATTTAAGGCATGATACCTCGAATCATCATAGTGTTCGTATTTTCTGCTGGTATTTCCGTCATACCAGAGATTTTCAACTTCCTCAATATCCTTTGGCTTTTTTCGATTGAGCATTTCTAAAAAATCATCATCTATTTTCTTACAGAATCGTACTTCTCTTTGCGGTCTTACCTTTAAAGCTTTAAAGATAAGATCCTCTTTTGAATACATAATATTTGCAATATTTCTTAATGATCTGGCAGTGTGTTTTGAAGCATCCACATGAATGTGAATTCCACAGCTTTCATTGACTTTAGCATGACCATTCCTTCTTAATTCACGAACAATGCTCTGTATCGTTTCAATATCTTCATAATGACAGATAGGCGAAACAACCTCGACTTTATAATCAGGATCATAATCAAATCGATTTCCACATTGCGGTGTAATACTTGCATCTCGCACAATTTTCCATTTTCTTCCGTCTTGATCACAGACAGAATAGGTATCATATACACCACGTTCATGCCTAAAACCTGTATCAAAATGTTTAGCAATAATCAAAGCAGCGCTTCTTCTTGTTAAACCTGTCATTTCTATTTCTATTCCAAAACGCTGACTTTTCATGGATATTCATCATCCTATCTTCCGCCTTTATCACCAAACAGTTTTGATTTATAATCTGGTGCATGAACAATAAGGTTGTATCTTTCACTTCCACATTTATAAAGACAGGCACCTCTTTGTGGATATTTAATAAGTTCATATTCACTTTCTTCAAGCTGTAACGTATCAATATAAAATCTTGCATCCGTATTTCCTGCATTGAACAGGAACGTATGTGTTGGTATTGAAAACAATGGTTTTGTTAGTTCTCTGATTCCTTCAATATTGAAATCTTCCAGATTTTGAGAAGCTAAAATAACAGAACTTTCCTTTTTTCGAACACGCTTCATAAAATTTCTAATGTATTCTACTGCTGTTGTATTTGTTAAAAAAAGATAAAGTTCATCGATTGAAGCTACTGTATACCCTCTTTTCAACAGCTCATTGGACATATAGGAAAGGATATTAAAAAGCATCGCATCTTTTAAAGACTTATTTGCCTGTAAAAGATCCTTAACACCAAAAGTCACAACCTTTTGTGAATGAATATTGGTATGCCCATTAAAGAAACGACTGTCACTTCCCACACATATTGAATTTAATAAAAGCAATATTTCACGCAGTGATTCTCTTGTATAAATGTTATTTCTGTTTGTGTTGTAATGTTTGTATTCTTCATCAATGTAATCATAGAGATCACTCAATATAGGGTAGTCGTCATGTTCTAGAACACTAAGATCCGTCTTTTCATTAATGTTGAATCTTTGATAGACCTTTACCAACATAATTTCTAACGTATCGATTTGCTCTTCTGTAAACGCCTTATATGTCTTGAAAAAATCCTTTAAAAAGGAAATATGCTGTGCAAGAACTGTTGACTGTTTAAATGCAACAGGAACATCATCTTCACCTGAATCTTCTATATCTTCTGACCATTGTTTTGGTTCAAGAACATTAATGATATATCGTCCTGCCATCATATCAATAAAAACACCGCCAAGATTATAGGTTACTTCTTCATATTCATGTTCAGGATCTAGAGTTATTAAAGACATTCCCTGTTCTCTTAAATTCAACAGTAAAAGTTTTAAAAGATATGATTTTCCCTGTCCTGAATTTCCAAGAATAAGAGCATTGGCATTTGTTCTGTCGTCACTTCTTTCATTGAAATCAACAATAATATTGCTTCCAAATTTATCGTGACCTATATAGATTCCATGCGGATCTGTCTTACCTGAATAGTTAAATGGAAAAAGATTTGCAACACTTGATGCTGGAAGAACACGTTCAAACTGCTCCTTGAATCCATCATATCCCGATGGAGTAACCGCTAGAAATCCTTCTTTTTGTCTTAAAAGAAGACGATCAACATTCAACTTGCTTCGCACAAGTTCTGTCATCATTTCAGTCTGAATAAGTTTAAGTTCATCATAGCTGTCAGCAATCAACTCAAAATAAACAGCACAGTGAACAAGTGGTTCTCTGTTTCGATGCATATTGGCAATCAGTTCAATAACATCATTAAGATTGCTTTGAGCAGTTACTGTTTCTTTTAGATCTTGCGTATTGCTTTGTCTGAGCCTGTTTTTATTAGCTGCATTTCCAATGATCTTCTTTTCCTCTGCAGAAGTGACCTGTCTGGCATAAATATGCAAGGTGACTCCGTCTTTTTCACCCATATAACGTAAAAGTGCCTGTTCATCTGTAGAGGTTGGATACTCTCGTAATGCCCAGACACTTCTGTAGCTGTTGCCACAAATAAAATATTCTGTATAGAAACGTATTGTTGAAGGTGCAATCATATCAAGGTAATCCTGCACTTTGATTTCTTCTTCATCTTCAACTTCAGCCTTTTTGAATTTACCAAATAATTTATTGAACACCATCATACCACCTCTTTCCATCATAATCTTCAAACTGACTTGTCGTAACATTCTGTTCAAAATAGACAGCCAACATTCTTTTAATCATTTCCTTGTCTGCTCGTGTTACAGAGATATTTTGCATACGAATGAGTTTTTCAATACGATGGATCAAAGAATGTACTTCTAACTGATCATCAGGTTTTATACGAACAGCGATCAGGAAAAGTCGTGCTGTTGCTGTCTGTGTTTGAATCTTATCCAAATGATACAGATCTTCTTTAAGAAGCCTGATAACAACTTCTTCTGTTTCTTCCTGAATTCTTTTTTTCAGAAAATATTTGTTTTCTTCAAAATTATCTCGACTGTTCAGACAGATAATTTCAATATCATTTAGTCCTTTTACAACATTTGTAAGTGCAAATATCTTTGCACCTATGTTTTCTTTTGACATAACAGAAAGATTTTGTGGCTGAACAACAAAAAAGACGACTTCCTCTCCATTAAACAGTTTTAAACTGTAATCGGTAATCGTCTTAGTATTGATTAGCATCCTTGTACTGGATACTTTTTTATTTTTCTTTGTTTTCTTTTTCACGGTATCTTTCTTCTCTGTTTTCTTCTTTCTTTTCATCATAGCCTCCATTTCTTTTTCCTGTTTTCTGTATTCAAGGGTGTTTTTATTTCACCTGTAAAATGCCATTTATATAGCTGTTGTGAAAATATAAAGAAGGCAAAGGCATATGATAAAAAATCAAAGATACTGGTATCAGCCATACGGATAGTTAAAAAAGCATAGCACCCTACTAATGCCATTGGCATATAAAAATTGGCATGAGAAATGGCAATCACTCCAATGATTGCCCCCACACCTACGATTCCAATATCTCTTAAATACCATAGCCATAATGTTGCCTTCCCTTTTAAATTATCGGGATACATATACATTTTAGCTCAACCTCATTTCATCATTCATTTTTCTATCGACCTGTATATAGGTCATCCATTTCTTTTCATAATAATGCTGTTCAAGATAGCGATACAATAACAGATTCACCCACTCATCATATTCTGGAACTTCTTCATAAAGAATGATTGGCTTTGAACATTGCTGTACGATTTGAACTTTTTCATCACAAATCGCATCAAAAACACAGTCCTGCCAGACACCCTTTTCTTCTGTTTCTTTTACAAGTTCATCATCAACTAAAATCATTCCACTTAACAAATTTGTATTTAAATTATCAACATCATATGTAAAACAATGCTTTTTCCCAACGATACCTTCATACTTGCATGTTGCAACAAACCATTTATATTTTTTCAGTTCTTCGATAGTCATGCTGTACCTCCTACAACAGAAATACCAAATAAGCAGGAAAAATGCAAGATGATTATTAGCTTCTGTTCATAATTGTTTTTGTAATATTCATAGCTGACTGAGCCGCATAAACAGTAGACATGATATTTGCTTTCATGCTTGTATCAAGTCCAAACTGTCCTGCAATTCGTGGAATTTCACTTGCTGCCAGTATCAAGCCGATTCCTAAAAGACAGTTTTCTTTCATAACACCCAGACCTGCAATTAAAATGACTGCCTGTAAAAATGCAGTAAGACATATACCAATGATCTGCTTGCACCATTGAACAAAACCATCTGTATAGCCACGCACAATTGAAAACATATAAAGCGATCCTACTGCAATCATTACTAAAAGGATACCTCCTCTTTTTAGATTTGCGAAGAACACTTTGATAATGGAATAGCCCATCATAATCAGCAAAAAGATAAGCAATACCGTTCCAAGCGACAGCTTTTGCATATACGACAGTGACTTAATTGCCGAATCACCTACGGACTGACTTCCTACAAGTTTAGCAAGTCCATTGGACATGGTTACCTGTAAAGAAATACAGAATTTATACAATTCTACTGGCAATACAGTAAACAAAGACACAGCCATAAACCCTTTCATAGCATTAAGACAGGCATCTTTGATACTGCCACGACCACTTTGATATTCAACAGCAATTTCAAATACTGTAACGACCATTCCTGAAACAAACAGCGCCCATCCAAAAAGTCTAAACAGTTCAATAATGGCTCTTACAAAGTCATAGTCAAACAGATCTGCTCCCATTGATCCCATCATGCCAAAGAATTCACCTAAAAATTCAAGTAGCTTACTGTAGATCCAGTCAACGATCTGACCCATGACCTTATCTGCGACAAAATCCCATAAAAACATAATCTATTCCTCTATAGGACTTTCCAGATATAGTTTGGTGCAATCAAGGAAAATGTTAAACACGCAAACAGTATTGCTGGTGTTGTCCAATCAAACTGTCCTTGTTTTCTGTAATCAAAATATGCCATTGCAAGTTTAGCAAAGAAAAAGACAGCAAGTATGATATCAATAACAGGAAACACAACATTGTTGACAATATTTTTAATCTGCGACTCCATTTGTTTCCAAGCCTGCTGAATAACACTTGAAACATCTCCTGCCGCATAAGACTGTTTCATTGTTAATACAAGCATTATTAAGATAATCATCAAACAGATAATGACCTTTACTTTTTTATTCTTTAAAATTTGTACCATTGTTTCCTCCTTTTCTAAACGGCTTCTTCGATTGTCTGTTCATTTAATAAATCTACAAGATCATTTGCAAATAATCCTAAATCCACATTTTGCTTTAAAAGACAGGTAATCATATCTTTTCCTAAATAGCTCAACACATACTGTGGATTGGTAATGACCATTTGTCCCTGTTCAACGATGATCTGAATACTTTCATAATCCAAATGACACATATCAAATACCCTTTTGGGAATGCAGTAAAAATCTTCATCGAACAGTTCTTTTTCATTTTCTGCAGTTACTTTAAAGCACTTATCCTTGATACCATCTTCCTGAATCAAACAGACTGTTTCACCTTTTCTTAACAGCAACTTGTTAACTAAACTTTCAGGAAGGGTCACTTTATTCCCTTCCTCAAGTTTCATCTGATACTCATTCATCATTTTCATCACCTCCATCCTGCTCAAATAAATCAAGCTGTTTCTGTATTCCTGAATTCTTCATAGGATTGTAATTGGAAATCAACACTTCTGGAAACTGTGAACTCTTATCATAACGAAGAGCCATATTGTTGATTCTTGAAAATCCTTCAATATAAAAATCTTTGTACAGATCTCGTATAAATTCACAGTCATTGTAAGATAGCAGGAACTTTCCCTGTAATTTCTTTAAGGTATCCCTTAAGCGAATGTGATCTTCCTTTGTGAATACGACAGAATAATGTCCTTCCGTTTCATAGTAGGGAGGATCCAAATAAAAAAAGGCATCTGATCGATCATATTGAATAATCAGTGCCTCAAAATCCTTGTTTTCTATAACTGTATTTGCCAATCTGTCGCTGATTTGCCAGACCGTATTAAATGCTTTACGTACATCATAAGGTCGACATCCAAAAGTTTTACACCCTGAACCATAGGAATATCTGACAAGCTTAAAAAATGCAACAGCAAGTTTTACATCCTGTTTTTCAATTCGTTCTTGCTTCATGATTTCCATGATTTCTTCTTGATGAAGTTCGGTAAAATAAACCTTTACCTTTTCCATTTCTTCCTGTAAAAATTTATCTTCTACTCTTTGCTTGGTTATAATTTCTTTATAAAGATTAAAGATATTTCTTCCGTTTTCAGGAAGATAACCAAGTTCCTGAATAAAAGCCAATGGCTGATCTCTTACAACCGCAAACATATTTGAAAGGTTGTTATTGAAGTCATTATAGACCTCAAACTTATCTGGCTTTTTTCCAAACAGTACCCACCCTCCTCCACCAAACACTTCAATATATCTTCCATAGCTTTGTGGAAATCTTGCATAGATCAAATCTCTAATAGACTTCTTTCCACCTACCCATGAAATCAAACTGTTCATTTTCATCTTATAGTCATCACCTCCTTCAAAATTATTTTTCTTTGTTACAGACAGATATTCTTAAATGAAAACCATTCAATATCTGCAATCCAGTATTTATAGACAATGTAAAGAAAATAGGTAATGAAAATGACTAACAGCATAAACATTACCTTCTGATTCCTATTCATCTTTACCTCTTTTGATTTTACAAATCACTGCTGCAATTAATAATCCACTGGCAATTAGTAACGCACTCAATGATTTATAGTCTGTATCATCACCTGTTTTTACAACAAGTTTTGCTTCATCTTTCATAACTACTTTTTGAACTTCTCCTGTATCAGAGATTGTAAATTCAACATCACTTGCAACATTGTAACCTGCAGGTGCTAAATCTTCATGAAGCACATAAGTTTTTGAAACAGTTAATCCTTCGATTCGATGTGGTTCTTTTCCAGAAGTCCATGATTCAACTACTTCACCTGTTTCCTTGTCTTTTAATGTAAGCTTAGCTCCTTCGATTTCTTTTCCAGTTGTTGCATCTACTTTTGAAATATCTACCTTTGTGATTTCATCTTTCATTTTAACTTTAGTCACACTTCCATCTTCATTTACTGTAAATGTTACATCACTTGCTGTTGCATATCCTAATGGTGCAAGATCTTCATGCAAGATATATTTTTTACCTGATACAAGACCTCTGATAATGTGAACATCTTTTGTTGATGTCCATTCTTCTACAAGATTTCCATCTTCATCTCTTAATGAAAGTTTTGCACCTTCAAGTTCTTTTTCATTAGTTGCATCAACTTTTGAAATTTCAGTTGCTGTCTTTTTATTAAGAACGTCAAGTTCTTTTGAATAGATGATCTTATCTGTGTGATCATAGCTTAAGTCAATGTCATAGACCTTATTGTTTTTAACATATCCTTCTAATTCTTGTACTTCTTTCAATTCATATTTTCCAAGTGGTAGTCCTGAAATATGAATTTCACCTAATTCATTAGTCACATAATATCCGTTTTCTGAAATATCCATTGAAACAGCTTCACCTTTTTTATAAAGAAGTGTATTTCTTCCATCTAGTGAATAGATGTCTTCTTTTGCTGTTAATTGGAAAGTAACACCTGAAAGATCTTCTAATGTATCTCTGTCTCTTTTTTGTACATGGATTTCACCATGAGGTGCAATGTTCGTTACATTCTTTGTAATGACATATTCTTTAGTTGTTAGATCTTTTTGTTCAAGATTGATCTGATGTACTTTTTCTGAAAGCACATATCCTTCATTTGTTAAAGTTTCCTTTAATTCATATTTGCCCATGAATAACGAATCAATGACAAGTTTTCCATTGCCATCTGTTTTTCCTTTAGCAACAGTAGCTCCTTTTGCATAGCGTAAAGTACCATCAACTGCACTGTAGATGTTTTCTTTGGCAGTTAATTCATATTCAACATCAGCTAGTGCTTCATTTGTAGCCTTGTCTGTCTTTGTTAAAATGATTTTTCCTTTTGGCTGTGCATTTTTAACTTTCACAGTTAGAATTGGATCTTCATCCTCATCCTTGTCATAATCTCTTGTATTTGTAATTGTGAATTTCACAGGTTGTTCTAGTTGCAAGAAGCCTTTAGGTGTTTCTACTTCTTCGATAGAATAATCTCCCGCATCTAACTGTAAAGGAAGTGTTACTGTTCCTTCTTCAGCATCCTTTACTGTAACAACGCTTTTAGAATTAGTTGTAAATGTGTCATATTTTTTACCGCCAAATTTTTGTACAACATAGTTCCCTTTTGAGTCTTTGATTTTAAATGATGCACCATTTAATGTGACTTTCTTTCCTGATTCAGCATCTAATTTAATAATTTTAAGTTGTGACGTAAATGGTCGGTTATTCACATTGATACGTTTTACCTGTTCAACATCTTTATATTCACTGTAATCATCTGTTACTGAAATTGTGAAATCTGGTGCTGTAATATAATCTTTAGGTGTCTTTGTTTCTTTGACGATATATTTCCCGTAAGGAAGATATGGTGTATTTGCTTTACCATTTGAATCAGTTGTGATGACTGCATAAGTTGTAGCGTTATCCCATCCGACATGGTTAACTTCACTGTACAATTTGAACGTGAACTCTGCTCCTTGTAATCCTTTTACAAGACCTGAAATACTGTCCTTTTCTCCTGATTTGAAAACTTGGATCTTTTGCATATTCACTCTGTTAGTACCTTTTGCACTTCTTGATACTTTTGAAACTGTTTGTCCTTCATAATCGATTGATACATTGATCTTTGCATCATTGAATACCAATGAATCGTTTGTTTTTGATTCTTGAATGTAATATTTTCCTAGTGGCAATTCACTCCAAGCAATCTTTCCATTGGCATCTGTTTTCTTGCTTGATACCAATGCACCTTTTTCATAGTAAGTTTTTGTTCCAGCCTGATTTGTAATCTTTTCACTTGCATGTAATTCAAAAGTAACACCTTCAGCAGTAGCATCACCTTTTAGACCATTTGTTTTAGAAGTATCGATTTCTTTTTGAAAATCAATGTTTCCTTTAGGTTCATCATCCGTAACACTCAATACTGTTGTCTTATCTTTTTCTACTTTGACTGTAAAAGTATCTGTATTTAAAAGATATCCATGAGGTGCTTCTGTTTCCTTGACTTCATAAGTTCCAACCAATAGATCATTCACTTTGATCTTTCCATTTTTTACAAGGGTATTTTCATTATAACCATCATATGAAACAGATTTGATATTGAATTTTGCACCATCAATAAGATCTTGATTTGTATTCTTTTTAGTTAATTCCAAAGAACCAAAATCAAGCCATTCAATATTTAAATATAGACGTGCATCATCAGGATCCATATTCCAAGTTCCTTGTGCTTGAGTTCCAGCACCTCCATCATGAATAGCTAACGCTGTAAATCGTTCACATCCGTTTCCACATACATTGTCACTCACAAAATTTGATGGTGAATTTTGACATGGTGCTGTGAAATAAAAGCTTTGTCCGCCATAGACTTTTGCAGTACCACCTGTTTGTGTTGCAGAAGTTCCAGCAATGTGAATTGTCACATTTGAAGCCAATGGGATATTCACTTCAGCAGATGAAGCACCATTTAACTTCACAGTATTTGTAACTTGTTGCTTATTTGTCTTATCATAGCTTGCTTTAAACAATGCTCTGTTTCCTGATTTGTTGCCTTCCCAAGAAACACCTTTACCTGGATCAGGTAATGAAATGATTCGACGATAGATGTTCATGATATTTGTACCATAATTACTTCCGAATGTTTGGTTGAACAAGTTTTCATCAAAACCTTTCCATTGTCCTGAATAAGCGCCACTTAAAAAGATATGTGTCAAAAGATATTTGATATCATCATTTGTAAGAGGGTCATCTGGACAGATAGCTGTCTTTAGATCAGCATCCGCAGCAAATTCACCATAGGCTGCTGGACCTCCAAAGCCATAGTAGAGAAGCTTTCTTACGTTTTCATTATTTTCAATGACCTGTGCAGGATATTTACCGCTTGCAGGTGTTTTCTTTTCTGCTTCTAAACAGAAAGCCCATTTGCCATCATATTTACATGAATATGTTGACCATGAAGCAATGGATGGAATCTTTCTGCCCCACCATTCTGGATACTTGATATTTTTCACTCTTGTAAATTCTTTAGGAACGGATGGATCATAAGCATTTACGACACTCATTCCAAGCGTATTGAAACACATTGAAAATACCATTCCTACTGCTAAAAAAATCTTATATAGTTTAGAAAGTTTATTTTTCATTTTACTTTTTCTCCTGTTATTTATTGTTTGCAATGCAAGTTTCAAACATTGCCCTACTTCTTTTGTTTATAAATGCAAAAAGGACAATCTTTCGATTGTCCTATGGCTTGAATACCCATTTGTTTAAATACATATATTCCTCCAACAAAAAAAGACAGATCATATCGACCTGCCTGCTTATAATATCAAATGGATAAAGAATGAGAGATTTTTATAAAAATTGTTGGTAATATTTTGAATTTTCAGTAATTATTTATGATAAACTATTTACTTATTCTTTATCCACATTTAATTCTATCATGTTTCTACATAGTTTAATAATGATTTACTCATAAATCCAATTTTCATTTGTGCCATAACGATAATGCGAAGCACCACATACTTCTTCATTTCCTGCACAATGTCCTTCATCTAATAATTGGTTAATTAAAATCTTTACTGAATAATCGTTGCTATTATAGTAAGACTCATAATCTTTATAATCTATTGAATGTGTCAATTCTTTTCCACAATCACATTTAACCCAATATGTCACTCTTAAAATCTTTGTTTTTTCTTCCTTTTGAGGTTGTTGTGCATTAGTAGTATTTCCACTTGATGCTGGCTGACTTGGTGTTACAGAAGAAGGCTGATTACTTTCAACAGGCTGTATTGGTGTTTGTTTTGTTTCAACTTTCTTTTGTGTTTTATTTTCATTAGTATTTTGATTACTCGTTTTCTCTTGAGTTTGCACATCACTTTTTACAGATTCTTGATCTTCCTGAATCGTATTTTCTTCTGCTGTTTGTTTGGATGTATCATTTACACTTTTATCACTTTCATTGGTTTCATCTTTGGATACATCTTTTTTCTTTGATTTCTTTTTTGATGCCTCTTTTTGTGAAATAACTACTTCTTTTTTGTTTTCTACATGGTTGTTCATTGGTAGTGCATTACAAACAACCAACAATGTAGATAACGCTAAAACTATAATATTGCTTTTTTTCATATATTCTCATCTCCTCTACTCATTATCATCATTAAATTTGTACAAAGTCTATACTTGTATTTATTGCTTATCAGAGCTACTATTACCTTTATTGATTTGGAAAAAGCACATTGTAGCAATTCCTATAAATGCACCTATTTGCATTGAAATAATAGATATGATTATTTCTTTCATTGTACCACCTTCTTTCATAAAAAAAGATAGTAAATCTTCTGATCTACTATCTTATCATTCATATTCACTTTTAAAAGCATTACACTATTTCAATCCAACATAAATAATCGGCAATCTTCACTTTCATTCCATCCAAGATATGTACTCTTTGTATTGGACTTACTAACGAATCTAGTGTTCTCCAAAATACTTTTTCACTTAATTCGTTGTTGTTAATATAAAATTTCATTTGGTTTCCTGCTTTCTTTTAATGACATCTATTTTACCTCATCTTTGAAGTAAAAAATAGCGATTTTTAGGTAGTGACACCCTTTTATATGGGTGACATCCACGTAAATCGCTATTTTTTGATTCTTTAAAATATCTTAAAAAACGTTGATTTCATCGGCTTTTTTTCGATGACATCCATTTTAACTCTTAATTTTGGTGGAGATGGCGGGAATCGAACCCGCGTCCAAAAGCAATTCCTCCAAAGCGTCTACAGTTTAGTCCATTGAATGATTTAACTTGGCTACAATCAACGAACAATTTTACACCAAGCGATTCTTTAAATTTTCGTGGTTAAAGTCAAGACCCCTTCAACCCTTATCCTAAAAGTTATAATACTAACAAATAGCTATAGGCTCACTAAATGTTAGCAGCTTTCATGTCTATGTCGACTAAGCGAAAGCGTAATTAGTTTGTCTGTTTCCAGTTATTTTTTGTTTGAGTTTAACGTACTCCAACGACTGCAGCTAAGGTCAAACATACCCCTGTCGAATCCAAGACATCCCCAGATTAGTAATAATTTTTAAGTGATTTTTCGATATCTCTTTTTGCCGCTTTTTCTTTTAAGTCATTACGTTTGTCATAAAGTTTTTTACCTTTTGCAAGCGCAATTTCTAATTTAGCTTTAGAACCACTAAAATACATTTTGGTAGGTACAACGGTTAAGCCACCTTCTTTAAGTTTATTTGTTATTTTAAGAATTTCTTTTTTATGAAGCAAGAGTTTTCTTGTTCTTCTTGCTTCATGATTAAAGATGTTTCCATGATCGTAAGGAGCGATATGCATGTTTTCTACATAAACTTCATCATTTTTTATTCTGACAAAAGAATCTTTTAAATTCACATTTCCTAACCGCACAGATTTAATTTCAGTTCCTTTTAATTCAATACCTGCTTCATAAGTATCTAATAAGAAATAATCATGATGCGCTTTTTTATTTTGTGAAATAATCTTCATACATATCACCACCTTTTTTATCTTCTTTTTCTTTTAAACTTTTGTTTAGACTTTTTATCTCGTCGCTTATTTATTATAACAGTTTTTTTCTTCTTTTTGTTAGATTTCATACCAACAATTTGAAAATCTATTGTTTTTTCTCTTTTCGAAGCTGCTGAAACCTTGATTTTTACTTTATCCGACATCTTAAAACGTCTACCTGTTCTTTTTCCAATTAATTGTAGGTTCACGTCATCAAAATAATAGAAATCATCTACAAGATCTTCCATACGAATGAGACCTTCAATAGTATTTGGAAGTTCAACAAACATACCAAAATTAGTAATAGAAGAAACAATTCCTTCAAAAGTTTCACCAATATGATCTTCCATATATTCAGCCATTTTCATATCATCAACTTCACGTTCAATATCAATTGCTTTTCTTTCAAGCGAAGAAGCTTGATCAGCAACATTTTGCATAATAGAAGCAAAATGGAAAAGAGTTTCTTGATCTAATTTCTTTTTAAATAAATACGTACGTATCAAGCGATGAACCATTAAATCAGGATAACGTCTAATTGGTGACGTAAAATGTGTATAATATTCATCCGATAAACCAAAATGTCCTAAACATTGTTCATCATATCTTGCCTTTGCCATGCAACGAAGAAGTAATGTAGAAATAATGACATGTTCGTCTGTTCCTTTACTTGCTTCAACGATTTTACTTAATTCTTTAGAACGAATATCTTCTAACGAACCTTTTATTGTATAACCTAGAGTTCTAGAAATTGTAGAGAATTTTCTTAATTTATCTACCTTAGGATTTTCATGAACACGATAGATAAATGGTAAATCAAGCCATTTAAAATGTTTTGCAACTGTTTCATTGGCAACTAACATAAAGGATTCAATGATGCGGTCACTTTCTCCACGTTGTCTTAAAACTACATCTGTTGGCTTTCCTTTTTCATCAACCAGTACTTTTGCTTCATTTGTATCAAAATCAATAGCACCACGATCTTCTCTTGTTTTTTGTAAGATTTGAGCAAGTTCTTTCATTAAGAAGAATAAATCACATACATGACTATATTCTTCTTGTAATTTTTCATCACCCGCTAATATCTTATTGACATTATTATAAGTCATTCTTTCTGTTGAATTAATAACCGATTCAACAATATCATGATCAACAACTTCACCTTGAGGTGTAATTTCCATAAAACATGAAATTGCAAGACGATCTACATGGGGGTTAAGTGAACAAATCCCATTAGATAATTTATGAGGAAGCATGGGAATAACACGGTCCACTAAATAAATTGATGTTCCTCTTGCAAGAGCTTCTTTATCAAGTTCTGTTCCCTCTTGTACATAATATGAAACATCTGCGATATGCACTCCTAAATAATAATTTCCATTCTTTAATTTCTTTAAAGAGATGGCATCATCTAAATCCTTTGCATCATCCCCATCAATTGTAACAATTGTTTCTTTTCTTAAATCTGTACGATTTTTAATTTCCTTTGGGTCAACCTCTGTTTCAATTGTAGAAATTTGATCATAAACTTCTTTAGGAAATTCTACATGTGCTTCATGTTGACTTACGACAGATAAAATATCTACTCCAGGATCACCAACATGTCCAATGATTTCTACAACATTTCCTTTTAAATAAGGTTTATAAGTTTTAATTTCAACAACAACTTTATGTCCTGCCACAGCCCCATGGCTATGCGCATGATCAATATAAATTGGTTGATTAAATTTTTGATCATCAGCATCAAAAACAAGTTCTCTTTTAGCATTCTTTAATAAACCAACAAGTCGTGTTTGTCCTCTTTGAATAACTTTAACAATACGTCCTTCTTTTCTTGAACCCGTTTGATGCTTTTTAAGTTCAACCATGACCGTATCCATATTAAAAGCATCTTTTAAATCTCTTGAAGAAATGAAGATATCTTCACTTTCTTCATCAATGATAACAAAACCAAAACCTCTTTTATTAATATGTAAAACACCAACGATATAATTTGAATTTTCAATTAATAAATATTCATTCTTTTCATTTCTTACAACCTTACCTTCATCCTCTAAATGATTTAAAGCTTTTAACAAAACCGTAAAACCTTCGCTATTATTTAAAGCGAGTGAAGCTTGTAATTCATGAATTGATCTTTCTTTTTCTTGTAGTAACTCTAAAATTCTTTCTTCCATTTTCTCACCTCCAAAAAAAATAGGACGCCTTGCGTCCTATTATTAATTCATACGTAGTAGAATTGCGATCACGAAGAAGGCAACACCAAGAATCATTGTCATACGAGACATTACTAAATCAATACCACGTTCTTTTTGCTCTGCAAAAAGATTTGAACTTTGACCAGTTAATGCATTAACAATATCATCAGATTTTCCACTTTGTAATAAACATAATATAATAAGCACAATGGCAATAACAACCATAGCAATTTTTAAAATCATATCAAACATATTTTTAACCTCCTTCGATTAATTTAATACATTGCATAGCAAATATTATCATAAAACCTTCATGAAAACAACATAATTTTGATATCTTATCAAATTTATGCATTATCTAAACCACAAATATAAAAACGATCGTCTACTTTGACAACTGTCACATTAACTGTTGTATTTAATCCTTCAACTTCTTCATTAAAAGTTAAAGAAATCAATACATTATAATAATTATTATCATCTAAATTAGAAATAGAAACCTTTGACGGTGAAAAAGAAATAATATTATATTTTAATACTTCTAATTCAGGATAATTATTCTTTTGACTATAAAAAGAAGTATTTGCATAATTACTAAAGTTTTCAATCATATCTGGATACATATAATCAAGACCACCAATTTCGTCATCTTTCTTATCTACAAAAGTATAATAATCGCATGCAAAATACGCCGCTACTAATTGACATTCATCTTCTTCATTATGCTCTTTATAACTTGTATCCAAACGTGCATAAATAGTATTCATGAGATCTATATCACTTATTTTTGAATAAGGTGATTTAACAGCTGTCGTTTTAATTGGTAGTTGTGGATTGTTGACAGAAATAAAATAACCAGCTACAACAACTAAACTCAAACATAAGACCCCAATAATAAAATGATCTCGCATTGCTTTTTTTTGTGTTCTTCTTTTTCGATATTGATCTAAAAATTTAATCTTTGGAAACTTATCAGAATCTATAAATATATTAGCTAATGTTAATAATGGTTTATATTTACGAGAAATCATATCCGTAATTTCTACAAAGATTTCAAAAAGAATCATTAAAGCAATAAATAAAATAGTTCCTGCCATTTGATTATAATAATAAAGATAAGAAGAAAGTGAGAATAAGATTGTTACTAAATATAAAATCAAAACACTTTTTCTTTGACTCAAATTAAGTTTAAACATTAAATTATGATGAAGATGTCCTCGGTCTGCTTCACTAAATTTTTTATGATGGATCTTTCTTCTTAAAATAGCAATCAATGTATCCATAATAGGAACCATCAAAACAATAATAGGTGCACCTAAAGTAAAGAACCCTGATGCATTATAACCAAAACCAAGCAAAGAAATGACCGATATCATAAAACCAATATAAAGAGCCCCACAATCCCCCATAAAAATCTTAGCTGGATGGAAATTAAAGAACAAAAATCCCATAATACTTCCCGCTAAAACAAGAGATAAAGCCGCAATATCACTTCTTCCTGATAAAATTGAAGTGACAGAAATCGTTACTAAAACAATAATAGAAATTCCTGCAGACAAACCATCAAGTCCATCAATTAAATTAATTGCATTGGTAATTCCAATAATCCAAAATAAAGTCACAATACCTGAAAGTAAAGTCATAGCATCACTTGGAAAATAACCAAAACCTTTAATGTAAACTTGCCCATAAACAATGACAATCAATGCTGCAAGCATTTCAAAAATCAATTTAACCTTCGGTGATAAATCATGAACATCATCATAAAGTCCCACCATAAAAATTATAAATCCTGAAATTAAGATGGCATTGATTTGATGATCTGTTTTTAAAAAAAGCATAGAACCAATTAAAGAACTTATATAAATAGCATAGCCACCAATACGTGCAATTTCATGTTTATGAACAGTTCTTTTGTTCATATGAGCCACAATACCTAATTGATTTCCCACTTTAATAATCAATGGAATCATTGCTGCCGATAAAATCATCGTCACAACAAACGATAAGACAACAGTAAGTGTCATGATGCCACCTCCTTTACTTGTATATTATTCATTATTTTTATACAAATTTCAATATACAATTGTTGGTCAAAATCATCAATTATCCTTGTATTTAGAACGATACTTGTCTATACTAGTATACAAGGAGGAATATATATGCATAGTTTAGGAATCTCTGTTTATCCCGATAAAAGTGATATTAAAGAAGTTTATGAATATATGGAAACTGCCGCTAAATTAGGTTTTTCTAGAATCTTTACTTGTTTTTTATCGATTCCAGATGATAAAAGAGAAAGTTATTTAAAAGAATTTAAAGGATTCATGGATAAAGCTCATGAATTAGGATTTGTTGTAGCCGCAGATACAAACCCTGAAGTATTTAAATTAATTGGAGCTACACCTGATAATTTAAAACCATTTGCTGATTTAGGATTAGATATCATTCGTTTAGATGGTAACTTTGGTACTCAAGGAGACATCGCTGTTACTAGAAATCCATATGGTATTAAAATTGAATTTAATGCAAGTATGGATGCTGGTGTTGACTTATTAATTAAAAATGGTGGAAATAAAGACCAAATCATTATGTGTCATAATTTCTTTCCAGAAAGATATACTGGGTTAGATTTTGATTTATTCCAAAAATTCAATAAACAATGGAAAGCTTTAAATCTTCATACTGCTGCCTTTGTTTCAAGTCATAACGACCCAACAATTGGTCCTTGGGAAGTCTTCTGTGGTTTACCTACAGTAGAAATCATGAGACCATTACCAATTGAAGTACAAGCAAGATATTTATTAGCAACTGGTGATGTTGATGACATTATCGTTGGTAACTATCCTGCAAGTACAGAAGAATTAGAAGCATTATCAAAAATCAATTTCCAAGCTTTAGAATTACGTGTTGATGAAGTACCAGAAATTACAGATAACGAAAAATACATCATGTATGAATTCGCACCACATTGGGATCGATACGATCATTCATCATTCATGTTAAGATCAAGTTTCCCAAGACTTCAATTCAAAAACCAAGCAACTGTTCAAGATTCAGGATTTGGCGGAAAGAAAGAAGTCAAAGAAGACAAATCAATTCCACATCACGATTGTGGAAAAGAAGTCTTTACTCGTGGAGATGTCTTAGTTGTTAATGATAATTTGGCTCATTATCGTGGAGAATTAGAAGTTGTTTTAACTGAAATTCCAAATGATGGTGAACGTAACTTAATCGGTCGTATTAAAGACGAAGATTTAGGTTTATTAGATTTCATTCAACCTGGCCAACATTTCAAATTTATTAAATAATTGAAAAAGAAGCTTCATATAGGAGCTTCTTTTATTATTCCTCAATTGTCTTTAAATATTCTTCTAAGCCCTGTTCATCGACATGCCCAATTACTTCATCTGCGATTTTTTTAAGTTCATCAACAGCATTTCCCATGGCAATACCATGTCCAACATAGTGAATCATTTCTAAATCATTTAACCCATCACCAAAGGCATAGCTATGTTCTTTATCAATATGTAAGTGTTCTAGTACTTTTTGCACGCCTTTTGCCTTTGAAGTATCAAGGGCACAAATTTCAAAAGAATTGGCAGTACCATGATGATCAAAATAGAATTTATCCGCAATATAATCAATGATCTTATCATGATCTTTTTTTGCACTAATTTCTATTTTTAAAGTACGATGCATTACTTCTTCTTTATCATAGTCTGTAATCAATTTTTCATGGCGAATATCACAAACTTTAAAGAATTCAATAAAATCATGATAAGCAGAATCAATATAACAATCCGTTGCTGTTTCAAAATCGTATTCACAATCAACGCTTTCTAACAAATTCATTAAATCATTCACTTTTTCATAAGGAATTCTATTTTCATAAATAGTTTCATGATTCAATTCTACATGAGCTCCATTACACAAAACAAAACCATTGAAACCCGCATCAATGATTTGATTTGAAATAAAAGCTAAAGGTCTACCTGAGGCAACAAATAAATAATGTCCAGCCTCTTTCAATCTTTTAAGTTCTTTTTTTACCCCTTCAGGTATTTTTAATTCACTATTTAATAATGTTCCATCTATATCAAAGAATAATACTTTTTTCATGCTTTCACCTCAAATAGGATTGTATCATTTTTTATTATTCAATTTGTATAATTTCTAGATAAGAAAAAAACTGTTCAAAGAACAGTCTATTTCATATAGTGTAAGTTTTCTAACATAACTCCACATCCATTAGCAACACAATTTAAAGCATCATCTGCCACAAATACAGGAACATTTAATTCAGATTCTAATAAACGGTCTAAACCATTTAATAAAGCTCCCCCACCTGTTAAGAAAATACCACGTGATACGATATCAGCAGCTAATTCTGGTGGTGTTTGTTCAAGAACATGTTTTGTTTCTTTCACAATTGTCGCACAAGTTTCTCTAAGTGCTAATTCAGTTTCATTAGATGTAATTGTGATTGTATGTGGTAACCCAGTTACTAAGTCTCGACCACGTACTTCAAATGTTTTATCTGAAGCACCTTTGATAGCTGAACCAATTTCTAATTTAATTTGTTCTGCTGTACGATCACCAATTAATAATTTATATTTATCTTTAACAAATTTGATAATATCAGCATCCATAACATCCCCAGCGATTTTTAATGATGAGCTTGTTACGATGTCACCTAAAGATAATACAGCAATATCAGTAGTTCCTCCACCGATATCAATAACCATATTTCCTGTTGGCTTATTAATTTCAAGACCTGCACCAATTGCAGCTACTTTTGGTTCTTCTTCAATAAATACCTTTTTAGCTCCACATCTTTCAGCAACATCTCTAATTGCTGATTTTTCGATAGATGTAATATTTGATGGACAACAAATTAAGATTGTTGGTCTAGCAAAAATTCCTTTTAAGTTTAATTTATTAATAAAATGAGTTAATAAGATTTCAGTAATTCTAAAATCAGCGATAACTCCATCTTTTAATGGTCTAATTGCTTGAACCCTACCAGGAGTTTTACCTAACATATCTTTTGCTTCTTGTCCTACAGCTAATGGCTTTTTAGTTTCTTCATCTATTGATACTACTGAAGGTTCATTTACAACAATACCTTCACCTTTGACATAAATTAATATATTTGCTGTACCTAAATCGATACCAATTTCTTTTGATAATGCCATTATTTTTCCTCCTTGTATGTTTTTCCTCAATATTGTATCACGATTTTAATGAAATACAAGGATAAAAAACAAAACAAATCACTTTTTTAAAAATAATAAATTCTTATGATGTTACCTCTATTTTTTCTACTTTTTGACCAAAATAACTTTGTGGATTTACACTTTTATCTTGTATCGAAACAATAAAATGTAAATGCTTCTTTAAGCCTGATTGATAAACATTATTTCCAGCTACCGCTATGATATCTCCTTGTTTAACTTGGTCTCCTTTTTCCACCTTTATTTGATCAATTGATTGATAAATTGTCACTAATCCTTCTTTATGTTCAATTGCCAAGATCCAACCTAGTAAAGGATCATTTTCTTTACGAACCACTTTTCCACTTGCACTTGCTAAAACATCAAAACTTTCATTATCCTTTGTATAATCGATTCCATCATTAGGTCGATAGACACCTTCAAAATAATTCAAAGCATTTTCTAATTCTTTTTCCGATAAATTTGTATCATAAAATCCTTTAGAAACCTTCACACCTTCTTTAACTGGTTTTTGTAAAACTTCACTTGTCTCATCCGTATTTCCTTGTTTCTTTGTTTCTACCGAAACAACTGGAACATCTTCAAATGGTTTTAAGTTTTTAAGTATTTCTTGTACAACTCCCGCACCCACTAAAAACAAAACCAATGATGAGATAAAGATAAATACTTTCTTATTTCTTCTTACTAAACCTTTCATCGATTTCACCTCTTATGAAGTTTAACCACAATTTCATTATTTATTCTTAGAAATCTCAACACCTTGGTAATAATGTTTTAAGATTTGTTGATAATCATAACCTTCCTTCGCCATTCCTTGCGCTCCATATTGAGATAAACCAACACCATGACCACTGCCTTTTGTTTTAAAAACATAACTATCACTTTTTTCAATAATCGTAAAATCGCTTGAAGCTAATTGAAGTTTTTCTCTCATTTGTCTTCCCGTATAATTTTGATTATTTATTTTAATCGTTTGAATACGTCCACTAGGATAATAGGAAAGAATCTGATAATTAAAAGAACCATTAAACATTTGTTTCAAAGAAGTTTTAGAAAATTCTTTTTCTTTTAAAAAATGAGGATCATAACTTTCGTCCCAATGAGAATCTACCGAAACCAAATAAGGTTTGGCAGAACCGATAAAATAATTTTCAACATTTTCACTTTTACCATTACTACTTGAATAAAAAAGGGCAGAAATACACTCACCCTGATATGTTATTATTTCTCCCTTTGTTTCTTTAATTGCTTTTTTTACTTTTTCTTTATATTCTTCATAATGTTCATTCCATGATACTTTCATTTTTTCATCATCTAAATATACTTGCGTATTAGTTGTATTATCAACACTTAATAAACGTGAATAAACAAAAGTACGACTGGCGACAACTTGTGCTTTAATTGCTTCTAGTTCAAAACTTGCTGGCATTTCTCCCGCAACAACACCTAATAAATAATCATCAAGTAAAATTTGATGGACTTCTTGATTCATTTCTACGCTTACATAAACATCTTTTTCTTTTCCTTTGTAGATTTTGTTATTTATTTGTGGCTTATATAAAAAGAATAACGTAATAAAAAGAGCTAGACATAAAATAAGTTTATAAAAAATAGTTTTCATATTTTACTATATGAAAACTATTTGAAACTAGACTATAAATGAATCGTAACAAAATCTAATATAAAAGATGCAAGTAAATATCCTAAAGATAATGAAGCAATAATATAAAAACAATAAAATTGTTTCATTTTTCCTTTAGAAATCATTTGATCAAAACGAAAACAGCTCAAACCATACATTGCTGATAAAACCGAAAAAACATAAACAATCATTTTTAATATTTGATAAGACATTTTAATCCCTCCATCATAAAAAACATATCTATACATATAATAAACTCGGGTGATCCTTTTGACAAATAAAACATTACAATATCTTATTTATAATCAACTTTATTCAGCCGGTGTCTATGAGTTATTAGCCACACAAGCGCCAACTGAAATACTACAAACACAGATGAAGCTCTTTCAACAAGACAGTCTAAATAATGCTTCTTATTTAGATCGCTATTATCAAGAATTAAATACGTCAAGTTATAATCCAATTGTACGAGAGCCTGTTAATCATGGTTCTTTTAAAAAGAATGTTTATTGGATGTTAGAGTATGAAGGAACAAATACATGTATATTTGTCGATGAAAGTTTTAATGGACAAAATGATGCCTCTATTAAATCTCTTACAGCTTATATTTCTTCTTCAATTGATCGACGTAATACAAAACTTACAAATATTTATTTAAATATCCTTGATAATGAAATTGCAAACAATAAAAAAACATCACCTAAGTGATGTAATTTATTAAATGGTGACTCGTACGGGATTCGAACCCGTGAATGCATGCGTGAAAGGCATGTG
>OLNH01000120.1_pt1 | contig 77345 bp, 60 predicted proteins | sample 1643101 | NCBI WGS metagenome assembly OLNH01 (sample SAMEA3136758, study PRJEB25190) | human gut metagenome | biome: human gut; feature: human-associated habitat; material: faeces | place: Austria | collected 2013 | reverse complement strand
AACTCGCAAAGCGTGTTTTTATCGTTTAAATGCATTTTTGCTCGTAACTGTGAAGGTACTGAATAGTTACGAAACGAATATAAAAAAGGAGCAGAAAACATGTTTGAAGAAATGACAGAACAGCAGGCGAGAGAACAGATTCTGGAGATGACAAAGGAATACTGCGAAAAATATCACAATCAGAAAAAACCATATGAAAAAGGAGACCGGATCCCGTATGCATCTCGTGTGTACGATGCGGATGAGATGGTAAATCTGGTAGATAGTTCTCTGGAATTCTGGCTGACTTCCGGCCGGTTTACAAAAGAATTCGAATCGGAATTCGCAAAATATCTGGGGGTAAAATACTGTTCGCTGGTTAATTCCGGATCTTCTGCAAATCTGCTGGCATTTATGGCACTGACTTCTCCACTGTTAAAGGAGAGACAGATTCTTCCGGGAGATGAAGTGATCACGGTGGCAGCAGGATTTCCTACAACCGTAGCTCCGGTGATCCAGTATGGAGCAGTACCGGTGTTTGTGGATGTGGCAATCCCGCAGTATAATATTGATCCCAATCTTCTGGAACAGGCAGTTTCAGAAAAAACAAAAGCAGTGATGCTTGCACATACCCTGGGCAACCCTTTTGATCTGAAAGCGGTAAAAGATTTCTGTGACCGTCACAATCTGTGGCTGATCGAGGATAACTGCGATGCGCTGGGTTCCCGTTATACGATCGACGGAGAGAGCAGACTGACCGGAACCATCGGAGATATCGGAACCTCCAGTTTTTATCCGCCACATCATATGACAATGGGAGAGGGCGGAGCCGTCTATACAAAGAATCCGCTGCTTCATAAGATCGTGCGTTCTTTCCGTGACTGGGGAAGAGACTGCGTGTGCGCACCCGGACAGGATAATCTGTGTGGCCATCGTTTTGACCGCCAGTACGGGGAACTGCCGTTGGGATATGATCATAAATATGTATATTCGCATTTCGGATATAACCTGAAAGCAACGGATATGCAGGCGGCTGTGGGATGTGCCCAACTGCGCAAGTTCCCGTCCTTTGTAGAACGCAGAATTCATAATTTCAATTATCTGAAAGAAGCATTGAAAGGAACCGAAGACAAACTGATCCTTCCGGAAGCATGTGAGAATTCCGAGCCGAGCTGGTTTGGATTCCTGATCACCTGCAGGGAAGGCGTGGACAGAAATCAACTGGTACAAAAGATCGAAGAAAAAGGTGTACAGACCCGTATGCTTTTTGCGGGAAATCTGATCAAGCATCCCTGCTTTGACCAGATGCGTGCGACAGGAAAAGGCTATCGTGTAGCAGGAAGTCTGGAAAATACAGACCGGATCATGACGGATACGTTCTGGATCGGTGTCTATCCGGGGATGACGGATGCGATGCTGGATGCAATGGCAGATGCGATCAAGGAAGCACTGGAATAATATTTGAAAACGCGTAGCTAAAGGCACAGGAATGAGCTCTGGAACAGGGGATAACCGCGAGTTGACATAATATGAAAAACTGGAAAGCTGCGGCGGATTACAGGAAGGAAGAAGTATGATACTGGACGAAAAACTGAGATGGTTTGGTTTCTGGCTGCTGGACAGTCTGAAAGGAAAACAGATAAGAACATATTATGATCAGATTCAGCGGGCGTGGAAAGAGGGAACATCGATTCGGGAGACCGAAGAGCGGATTCGGGCACTGATCGCCCATGCGGTGAAGACAACAGAATTCTATAAGGATTACCCGGAAGATATTGAACTGACAGATCTTCCGGTAGTCAACAAAGATACGTTTCGACAGAATTATGAGAAGTTCCTTTCGACAACCTATAAAGATGCACCGGATAACAGGGTGATGTGTACGAGTGGTTCTACCGGAACTCCCCTTCGCATGATCCAGAACCGGGACAAAATCCGTCACAACACGGCGGGTGGTATATTCCTGGGAGCAGCAGCCGGATATTATATCGGTATGAAAGAGGCTTTTATCCGTGTGTGGGTCAATAATGTAAAGAAAAGTAAGTTTCAGCTTTTTCAGGAAAATCTGATCATGATGGACAGTTCCCGGATGGATGAGCAGGCACTGGAAAGGATGTTCCGGGTGATCGAGAAGAAAAAAGTAAAATGTCTCGTCGGCTATTCGTCAGCACTTGGGGAACTGAGCAATTATATTCAGAAAACAGGAAAAGATTGTAGCCGCTGCAAGGTGAAAGCGATTATTCCGATTTCTGAGACGATGCCGGAACCGGTGCGCCGGACACTGGAAAAACAGTTTGACTGCCCGGTACGTGCCTGGTATTCCAATGAAGAAAACGGAATTATGGGATTGCAGAATGAAGATAATGAGGGGTACCGGATCGACACAGAAACGTATTATTATGAAATCCTGAAGATGGATTCCGATGAACCGGCAGAGCCGGGAGAACTTGGAAGAATCGTGATCACGGATCTGTTTAATTATGCGTTTCCGATTCTCCGCTACGATAACGGGGATACGGCGGTGGCAACCAGAAAAGAGAAAAACGGCAGATACAGGCTGTATCTGGATGAACTTTACGGACGTCGAAGCGATCTGATCTACGACTGTGAAGGAAAGGCGGTAACACCGTATATTATTACCAATAATCTGTGGGATATCGAAGGGGTAAAACAGTATCGTTTTATCCAGGAAGATGTGAAAGACTATACCATCTGGTTAAACGGAGATCCGCAGAAGATGAATCAGGAAGAAATTCTCGGACGGATCCGCCCGTATCTGGGTGAAGAAGCCAGAATCAGGGTGGAACTGGTGGATGAGATCCCGGTGCTTGCTTCCGGAAAGCGTAAATACATAGAAAACCGGTGCGAAAAGTATAAGAATCAGACCGGTTTCTGCGGATAATAGGGAGAAACAGGTGGAAAAGAAAGAACAGAAAAAACGGATCGCTGCAAACACCCTGTATACCATGGGCGGGCTGATCTTTATGAACGGCGTTTTGCAGCTGATCATTACGCCGTTGCTCAACCGATATATGGGAGCAAAGCAGCTGGGAGAACTTTTGTATATTACAGGGTTGGTTGCGATTATCTGTCCGTCCGTCGGACAGGCGTTAAATACCAGCCGTCTGGTGGTGCGAAGATCACATGAGGTAACCAATGGAGATTACGACTGGATCCTGTTGCTGTTTGGCATACTGGGAAGCGGTGTGGCACTTTTTATGTCAAGAGACAGTATCAGCGGAATCCCTGTGGGGATCGGGGTGTTTGCCCTGTTTCTGCTGACGGTTTTCCGGTACTACGGGGATGTGGAATATCGACTGAATCTGAATTATCAGAGGTATTTTATTTATTATCTGCTGATCGGTATCGGATATCTTGCGGGATTTGTGATTTACCGTATCACAGATCGGTGGTTGTGGATCTATCTGGTCGGTGAGGTGGCTGCTCTTTGTTATGTGGCAGTTACAGGATCTGTATTTCATAAGTTTTTTCAGCGGAGCGGACATTTTTTTGTGGCGCTGGAGAGGGGATTTTTCCTGACATTGTCGTACCTGATCACAAACACCACAATGAATATGGATCGTCTGGTGATAAAGCAGATTCTTGGCAACGAACAGGTAACGATCTACTATGTGATTTCCCTGATCGGAAAGACCCTGGTGCTTCTGATCGCACCGATCAATACGATCGTGATTTCTTATCTGACAAAACGCAGAGAACTGTTAAACAGAAGTCAGTTTGGAAAGGCAGTGCTTGCGGGAGGCGGTGTGGCGGGTGTCTTTTTCCTTGGCTGCCAGGTGGGAACACCGCTCTTTGTCTGGCTGTTTTACCATGACCTGTTTCCGTCCATCAAAGGACTGGTCACGGTGGTCAATCTGGCACAGGTGCTGGGATTGTTTTCCGCATTTTTATTTATACTTGTTTTAACATTTACGGATGAAAAATGGCAGCTGTGGATACAGCTTGCACACTTCGTGATTCTGCTGACCGCATCGGTGCTGGCAGCAAAAAATTATGGGATGATCGGATTTGCCTGGGCATGCCTGGGAGCAAATACGCTTCGGGTTGTGGCAGTGATCGCACTGGGGATCTGGAAGGCAAAACCGGCGAAGAAAGAAGGAGAATGAAAAGATGCAGACAGGTGAAGTTTTTAGAAGAGTGGTGTTCAATCTTCTGGATGCTGCAAAAGGCGGTAGGCTGAAAAAATTAAAAGAAGTCAATAAAAGAGAGATCGTGGAAGGTGTGACGCCGGAATATATGGAGCGGAGGATCGATCTGCTTCTGGACTATGTAAAAAAACATTCTCCGTATTATAAAAAACATCCGGAATGGACAAAACTGGAAGATTTCCCGGTGATGACCAAGGGAGATTTTCTTGAGCATTATGAGGAAGTGCTGGTGGAGAACAGCAAAGAACAGGGTAATCTGTACCGGCTGAGTACCAGTGGTTCTACCGGAACGCCATTTACCGTTCTGTGTGACGGTGACAAGATGAACCGGGTCAATATGAACTTTATTTCCTGTATGGAACTGAACGGTTTCCGTCTGGGAATGAAGCGTGGGGAATTCCGTGCGTGGATAAAGGGGAAAAATACCATAAGTATGTGGAAATCTTTCAAAAATAATCTGGTCATGGTGGATATCTCCAACATGGGAGATGATTCTCTGGAAAAGATCTGTAAAGATATCGAGAAAAAGAAGATCCAGGTACTGGTGACCTATTCGAGTGCACTGACTGCATTGACCGGTTATATCCGACGGACGGGAAGAGATATCAGTAAGTGGAAGGTAGAGATGGTATTTTCCATGGGTGAGGCACTGCCGGATGCAACCTATGAACTGACAAAAGAAATATTCGGATATTCTCCGGTGCGTTCTTATGGAAATAATGAAAACGGTTTTATCGCAATTCAGCTGGGCGAGGATAGGGAATATACGATCGACCTGTATAACTTCTACCCGGAAGTGCTGAAGATGAACAGCGATGAGCCGGCAGAACCGGGAGAACTGGGACGGCTGGTAGTTACAGATTATTATAACAAAACCTTCCCGATGGTGCGTTACGACACCGGAGATACGGGAATTATGCGGATGTATCAGGATGAAAAAGGGCGGATGCATGGAAAATATGTGGAAATCTACGGCCGCCGCGGTTCTCTGATGTATAATTGTATGGGCGAGCCGCTGTCGATCCATGTATTTATGAACACGCTGTTAAAGTTTGAGGGTGTGGTCTATCAGGCAAAATGCATCCAGTGGGGACAGAAAGAGTATGAACTGCTGGTCAACGCAGACCGGAAAAAACTGGTGGAAGAGGATCTGATTGCCGCTTACCGGCATTATCTTGGAGAGGAAGCGGAGATCCGGATCACTTATGTGGACGAGATCCCGATTCAGGCTTCCGGAAAATTCATGGTCTGCGAGAATAAATGGGATGGAAGGAAGTAGAGGATATGAAGCAGAAAGTGTCTGATTATATTGCGGATCGTCTGGCACAGGAAGGGATCTGCCAGGTATTTACAGTGACGGGCGGCGGCGCGATGCATCTGAACGATTCTCTGGGACATCACCCGGGGCTGTCCTGCCTCTACCAGCATCATGAACAGGCGGCAGCGATGGCGGCAGAAGCTTATGCGAGGGTAGACAACCGGATGGCGGCGGTCTGTGTGACTTCCGGTCCGGGTGCGACGAATGCCATTACTGGAGCCTTGTGTGCGTGGATGGATTCCATTCCGATGATTGTCCTGTCCGGGCAGGTGCGATATGATACCACGGTGCGTCACAGCGGTTTAAAGATCCGTACGATGGGAGTGCAGGAATATGACATCACGCCGTCCGTAGAACCCATGACAAAATATGCCGTCATGGTGACGGATCCGCTTACGATCCGGTATCATCTGGAGCGGGCGATCTATCTGGCCAAAACGGGTCGTCCGGGACCGTGCTGGCTGGATCTTCCGCTGAATATACAGAGTGCCATCATAGAAACCGATGATCTGAGAGCGTACGATCCGAAAGAGGATGAGAAAGAACTTCCGGCTCCGGTGACAGAAGAGATGGTGAAGAAGATTCTGGAAAAACTGAAACAGGCAGTGCGTCCGGTGATCTTTGCAGGTCATGGGATTCGACTGGCAGGTGCATATGACAGCTTTCAAAGGCTGGTGGAGCTGCTTGGGATCCCGGTAGTGACCGGAATGAGCAGTATCGATCTGATGGAATCTGCACATCCGCTGTATGTGGGAAGAAACGGAGGAACGGGAAATCGTCCGGGAAACTTTGCAGTGCAGACCTGTGATGTATTATTTTCCATCGGAAGCAGACAGAGTTTTTTACAGACCGGATTTGCCTATGAAAAATGGGCGGCACATGCGTATACGATTCTCAATGATATCGACGGGGAGGAACTGAAAAAAGAGACACTTCACGTGGATCTTCCGGTGGTGGCAGATGCAAAAGAGCTGATCGAAAAGTGTATCCACATGCTCGAAGAAGCAGGGTGCAGCCGTGCACACCCCTGGTTTGCAGATGAGAAAGAATCCTCCTGGAGAGAGAAGTGCCGTCACTGGAGGGAAAAATATCGGGTAGTGACGGAAGAAAAATACAAAGAACCGGAACCGGGACGAACAAATATTTATGCATTTTATGACAGTTTGTCAAAAGTGCTTCCGGAAGGGGAACAGATCCTGGTCAGTGTGGGAACCTCACGTGTGGCGGGAAGTCAGGCAATCTATCTGAAAAAAGGTCAGAGATTTTACACCAATGCCGTGACTGCATCGATGGGTTACGGGCTCCCGGCGGCGATTGGTGTATGCGTTGGATCCGGGGAAAAAGAAGTAATCTGTGTGAACGGGGAAGGGTGTATGCAGATGAATCTGCAGGAGTTACAGACCATCCGGCACCATAACCTGCCGATCCGGATCTTTGTGATCAATAACGAAGGATACCATTCCATCCGTCAGACCCAGACGGCTTATTTTGGCGGTCATCTGGTGGGTGTGGGTGAGGAGAGCGGGGATCTCAGCTTCCCGGATCTTTCCCGACTGGCACCGGCGTATGGATTTGCTTATAAAGAATGCAGAAACAGTGCGACACTGGAAGAGGATCTGCGGGCGGTCATGGAAGTTCCGGCACCTGTGATCTGTCAGGTTTTTGTGTCGAAACTCCAGAAGACGGAGCCGAAACTGGCATCCAGACAGCTTCCGGATGGAACCATGGTGTCGGCATCACTGGAAGATATGTATCCGTTTCTTTCGAGAGAAGAGATGGAGGAGGAAGGCGTATTATGGAAAGAGTGATCGTGACAGGAGCGACCAGTATGATCGGAGAAGCGCTTATTGAGGAATGCCTGAAACATGGAATCTCTGTATGTGCGGTGATCCGGAAGGATACGGCAAGAAAAGATCGTCTGCCGGAAGATCCGCATCTGGAACTGGTGGAATGCAGTCTGGAAGAACTGGCAGCACTGCCGGAAAAAGTGACAGGATCTTTTGATACGTTTTACCATATTGCCTGGGGGTATACCGGTGCGGCAAGAAATAAAAGTACCAGGCTACAGAGTAAGAACATTGATTATACCCTGGATGCGGTAGAGGCAGCTGCAAAGCTTGGCTGTAAACGATTCATCGGAGCGGGTTCCCAGGCGGAATATGGACCATTGGATCAGGAAATGATCGGCCCTGATGCGCCGGAACATCCGACAACTCCGTATGGGGTAAGCAAACTGGCAGCGGGAAAACTCTCGAAACTTTTATGCAAAGAGCTTGGAATCGAATGGATCTGGCCGCGGATCTTCAGCGTATATGGAATCTATGATAAAGAAAGTACCATGGTAATGACGGCAATTCATCAGTTCCTTGCAGAAGAAGAAACAGCATTCACCCCGGGGGAACAGGAATGGGACTATCTGTACAGCAAAGATGCAGGACGGGCTTTTTATCTGATCGGGGAAAAAGGAAGAGACGGTTCGATCTACTGTGTGGGGAGTGGAAAGGCGAAACGGCTGTATGAATATATTTACCAGATCCGGGATGTGGCAAATCCGAAGGCTACTCCGGGGATCGGGAAAAAGTCCTATGGTGTACAGCCGGTGATGCACCTGTGCGCGGATATATCGAGTCTGAAAAATGATACCGGTTTTGAACCGGCGTATGAATTTTCCAGCGGAATCCGGGAGATGGTCCGCTGGATGAAGGAGAAAGACAAATGAAAAAGAAAATCTCTGTGGTGATACCCACATACAATGAAGAGGGGAATGTAAAACCGCTGGCAGAATCCATTGTCGCAGTGATGGAGACAGAACTTCCGGAATACCGGTATGAGATTCTGTTTATCGACAACCATTCTAAGGACAGAACGCGGATGTATCTGCGGGAACTGTGCGCAAAGAATAAGAACATAAAGGCAATCTTTAATGTCAGAAACTTCGGTCAGCTGCGCTCTCCGGTCTACGGACTGAAACAGGCAACCGGGGACTGTGTGATTCGGATGTGCGCGGACTTCCAGGATCCGGTAGATATGATCGTAAAGTTCGTAAGAGAGTGGGAGAAAGGATCCAAAATTGTCATTGGCATCAAAAAAGCGAGCAAAGAAAACCGGATGATGTACTGGATCCGTGGATGCTATTATAAACTGATCCGGAAAATAACAGATATTGATCATATCGAACAATTTACCGGCTTTGGACTATATGATAAAGCATTTGTGGATGTGGTGAGAGATCTTCATGATCCGATGCCATATCTGAGAGGAATCATTGCGGAACTGGGATTTGATTATACGGCGATTCCTTATGAACAGCAGAAGAGAAAAGCGGGAAAGAGCAAAAATAATTTTTACAGTCTGTACGATTATGCGATGATCGGGATTACTTCGTATTCGAAAGTAGTTCTCCGGATGGCGACGTTTCTTGGATTTTTTGTGGGAGGTGTCAGTGTGGTGGCAGGGATTATTTATTTTATCCTGAAAATGCTGTACTGGGATCGATTTACCGCAGGCATGGCACCGTTACTCATCGGAATGTTCTTTCTGGGAGCAACGCAGCTGTTTTTCATCGGTCTGCTGGGAGAATATGTGCTGAGCATTAATACCCGTGTGCTGGATCGTCCGCTGGTAGTAGAGGAAGAAAGACTGAATTTTGAAGAGAAAGAGGACAGTGAAAATGAAAGCAAAACTGGCAAAGCGTAAAACAGGATTCTGTATGCGGATGAAAGAAAGCTGGAAGGAAATGAAATTGTGGGATGCAGAAGAACTCAATAAGCTGGACTGGGTGATCTCAGCACTGATCCTGATTTTTCTGTTTTTTACCTGTGCCTATGGAGATCTGATGCTGACGGGAAACAGGTCATTTCTGATGTATGAACACTTTACAGATTTTTATAAGGCAAGCTATGAGCAGTCCCACGGATATTATGCCAATTATCTGCCGAGTACTTTTCTGGCATATGCGATCTGGAATCTGCCGTTGTATCTGACCGGTCATGCGCCACAGGCGATGCTGACAAACAGTTTTATCAATAATATGTGGTATAAACTGCTTCCGGTGCTTCTGTATTATGCGACTTCCCATCTGATCTACCAGATCGGTGTGGAAGCAGGGTTCGGAGAAAAGAAAGCAAAGCTTTGTAAGTTTGCATTTCTGGTATTCCCGATCGGGGTGTTCAGTCAGTTTATTTTCAGCCAGTATGATATCTTTACCGTATTTTTCATGGTACTGGGCCTGTATTTTTATGTGAGAGGCGGCTTATGGAAGTTCGCACTGTCTTTCGGTGTTGCGGCAACATTCAAATATCACGCACTGCTGTTCTTCCTGGTACTGCTGGTTTTACGGGAGAAAAAGATCCGCAACCTGATCAAATATGCAGTGGTTATGGCAGTTCCGCTGATGATCGAAGTGCTGCCGAATATCGGAAATATTTATTTCAAGCGCAATGTTCTGGGATTTGGCGTTTTGAAATTTGTGCAGAAACCATTCACCATTGGCTTCTTTGACGGAATCAATCTTGTGGCGGTAACAGCAGCTTTCATGCTGGTGTGGGCGTATCAGAAAAAGACAAAAGACAACCGGGAAATGTTTTCCTGGGGCATTTTCTTCTGTGTGGGAATGAGTTTTGCAATCTTCGGATTCTCTTCCTGGAACCCGCAGTGGCTGCTGATGCTGGTGCCGTTTCTGGTGTTAAATATTTTCATGAATGAAAACGGCAATCTGCTGGTGATGGTGACAAATGTGTTGATCGTTGCACTGTATATCTTCTGCAGCCAGAACCTGGTAGATGAGCAGATAATGAATTACGGAATCCTGAAATACATCCTTCCGGGACAGCAGTTTGCGGTGAGAATGTGGGATCTGTATATGTTCCATGATGAAAAAATGCTCTGCTCTGCGATGTGGGTGGTGCTTCTGGTCTATGTGGTCTTCGGGCATCCGAAATACCATATCCGGAAAGGAACCGAGATCGCAAAAGGGCTGGTATGGCAGATCCGTGCGGCATTTCTGGTCAGTGTGTTTGCATTTGTGATCCCGGCATCGATCTGTGCGCTTGGCATGTTCCAGGGGAAAATTGTTCTGCTGGATAACAGCCGTCAGGATCTGGAACCGGACAATATCATTCAGGTGGATGAAAACTCTTCGGTGAGCCAGGATCTGACGATGGAGGGAAGTGTACTGTCGAATCTGAAGATCCGTGTCTATACCGGAGAAAAGAGCATTTCTGATACACTTACAGTGGAACTGATTGACAAAGAAACCGGGGATGTGGTATATCAGGGAGAAAAAGAGACGGACGGTTTTACGACCAATTCGGCGCTGTATTCTTTCATCGGCGAGAAAGTTTCGGTGGAAAAAGGAAAAACGTATGAGCTGCGGATCAGCAGCGAGGCGGAAGAAGGATCCGGTATCGGTCTGTATTGTGTGACAGCAGACAGTGAAACACAGCTTCTGGCAGAGACAGAGGCCAGAGATGAACTTCCGGCAAGCCGGTTGCAGATGCGTGTGACAGGGGAACAGTAAAAGCGGCCTGCAACAAAATGACAGAAACAGGAAAATTCAAGAGTATAAAAAGGGGAGAAAAGGATGAAGCAGACAGAAAGTCCGGCGATCCGGGCGATACAGGAGATTAAAAAAGCGGTCATCGGAAAGGATGACTGTATCATAAAAGTGATGACTGCGATTCTTGCAGGAGGACATATTCTGATCGAGGATGTGCCGGGAGTGGGAAAGACCACGCTGGCACTGGCTTTTTCCAAAGCGCTGCATCTCGAGCAGAACCGTATTCAGTTCACGCCGGATGTACTGCCGGGAGATGTGACCGGATTTTCATTATAGCAGAAAGCGACCGGTACCTTTGAGTATCAGCCGGGGGCTGTTATGTGTAACCTGCTTCTGGCGGATGAGATCAACCGTACTTCACCGAAGACGCAGGCGGCACTTCTGGAAGTCATGGAGGAAGGGAAAGTAACGGTGGATCAGATTACCCATGAGTTGCCCAAACCGTTTGTGGTTATTGCAACCCAGAATCCGGTGGGAAGTGCGGGAACATCCATGCTTCCCCAGTCACAGCTGGATCGTTTTATGATCTGTATGCACATCGGATATCCGGATATGAAATATGAACTGGAGATCGTGAAAGGCAAGATTACGACAGATCCGCTGGATCTGGTAGAACCGGTGATGAATGGAGCACAACTTCTGCGCCTTCAGGATGAGATCCATAAAATTTATATTCATGATGCGGTCTATCAGTATATCGGGAAGCTGGTCAATGCAACAAGAAAACATTCCCTGATCGAGCTTGGAATCAGTCCAAGAGGAACGATCGCACTGGCAAGGATGGTACAGGCACTGGCGTATCTGCGGGGGAGAAATTATGTACTTCCGGTGGATGTCGAGGAGGTTTTTATCGATGTGGAAGCACATCGTATCCAGCTGAATGGAAAAGCACGTGTAAACAGAGTAACCGCTGAACAGATACTGAAAGATATTCTGGAGGGAACGACAAAACCTTCCGTGGTGAGAAAATGAAGAACAAATTACTATATTTCGGACTGTTGGTGGTCACGCTGTATCTGGCCATCCTCTATGACAGTCCCATGCTTCTGGGTTTTGGCCTGATGGAAATGGTACTGCCGGTTATATCCGGCATTCTGATGTTATGGACAGCGGCACATATGAAGGCACAAATCTATCTCCCTATCGGAGTTGCCGAAAAAGAGCAGCCGGTTAATGTGGGGGTGCGGATCGAAAATAAGAGCCGGATCCCGGTATCCAGGCTGGAAGCAAAAATAAAGATACAGAACAGATTTTATCAGCCGGAAAAAGAAGTGATTTTTCAGGGAATGGCTGATGGGAGAGGAACGACCCGCCTGACAACAGCCATTACCAGCAGTCAGTGCGGGTTGGTTGCGTTATGGGTGGAACAGGTAAAAATATGGGATCTGTTTCATCTGTTCGGAAAAAGGATCGAGACAGATGGAAAAGAGGAGCTTTCAGTACTTCCGGAGTATTATGAGGCCTTGCTAGAAATCACACCGCAGATTCGGGAACAGTTGATTGAAAGTGAAGAATACGATGAGAAACGGCCAGGAGATGATCCCTCTCAGATTTTCCAGATCCGGGAGTACCGGGAAGGTGACAGGATGCAGAGGATCCACTGGAAAGCCAGTGCACGTACCAGTCAGCTGATGGTAAAAGATTACAGCATGCCGATCGGACTGGGAGCACTGTTGCTTTTTGATCTTCAGGTTCCGGAAGAATCGGGAGCAGTTTTTCTGGATCAGGCAATAGAGTACGGACTTGCTATTCTGCAGGGATTTTTGAATCAGGAATATCCGCCGCGGGCGGCGTGGTATAACTGTCGGACACAGAATATGGAACAGATAGAGATCAGGGAAACAGAAGATCTGTATCTGCTGACTTCGCGGCTGTTTCAGGCAGGATCTTACCGGGAAGAGATTCTTCTGGAAGAAGCCTATAAACATTCTTATCCGCAGGACGGATACAGTATCTGTCTGAGGATTACTACAGATGGTCAGTGGTGGGAGGATGGGATCCTGAAAGGTGAGCTGACACGTACCGGACTTGAGACAGAGGGGATCAGCGTATGAGACGACAGACAGAAGAGTGGCATCCGACGGGAATCCAGGTGGCAGGAGAGAAAAAAATAAAGATTGAATCCAGAAGACGACAACAAAAGCATGGCGTGCTGCTGCGTTGTGTATATCTGTATCTGTGCATGGTGGGAACAATTCTCACATTCAGACTGGATATTGGAATGAAGTTCCGGGTACTTCCGGTAGCAGGAGTGTTGTTACTGTTTGTGTTACTTGCAATATTAAAAAGTATCTGGAGACCATGGGGAAGATGGGTATACCGGGGAGCATATCTGTTAATCTTTCTGACGGGAGGTCTGGGATGGAAACATCTGGCCGCAGGATGGCAGGCAGCGGAAAACAGTATCCGGCATCAGTTGTCGGTATATTATGGGGTGACACTGGCAGAAAAAACACCGTTGCTTTCCGGGGAACGGGGAGAACTGTTGCTGATCGTTATTTTTGCACTGTTTTTCTGGAGTATGGAAACAGCGGTGGTACGAAAAGGGCGGGCAGGGCTTTTGGTAGCTTCGGAGATTCTGATCGTGCTTTTGGAACTGATGTGTGGCTGCCGTTTCCTACAGCCGGGAATCTTTCTGATCGGAGGATCTCTGCTGGCATTGCTCGCGATGGGACAAAACCATGGAGTAAGCAATCAGCGGATCCTCTATCGTTCCGGGCTGTGGGCAGGAGGGCTGGTTCTTTGCCTGTCACTTCTGGCAGGACCAGCCGGTTCGATGCTGGCAAAACAGACAAACGGCTGGAATGAATGGCTGTATCAGAAGGTACAGAAAAAAACCAGTGAGATTTCCCGGGCAATGGAAAGCCAGAACGGGTTATTTGGCAATCATAATCCGACGGCGGATGGCAGTCTGAATAACTATCCGGTAGAACAGAAGGATGAGATCGATCTTACAGTACATACCTCCGGGAAACCGGTACATAATATGTATCTGCGGGGATTTACCGGCGGAACATATCAGGGGAATTACTGGAGCGGCGTGGATCAGAAAGATTTTGCGGATGCATTTTCAGAAGCGGACAGCGGCTGGCAGGTACAGAATATTCTCTACCGTTACATCGGGTCCCGCTCTTCGGAAGGGGAAGGAACTGTGACGGTTACCAGAGAAAATCCGGGCGGTGATTATGGATATATTCCTTACGGCTGTGCGGTGCCGGATGATGAAAATGTGCAGGCGGACGGCTGTTATGCCAGTGCCGGAAAAGAGATCTCGTACCAGGGTTATGTAAACTGGACAGAATGGATGGATCCACAGCCTTCGAAAGATGCGGAGTCAGAGATCGAGAGCGCTTACCGGGAATATGTGGCGAAAGAATATCTGAAAGTTCCTGTGGAAGGACTGGATCGTCTGCGTTCGTACTGTGAACAGCAGAATCTGCAGTCGGTACAGGAGGTTATCGATTTTGTGGTACGGGATGTGCAGGAAGGACGTACGTACAGCATGGATCTGGAACAGGTTCCGGCGGATCGGGATTTTGCAGAGTATTTTTTCTTTGACCAGAAAAAAGGATACTGTATTCATTATGCGACAACAGCAACGCTGATGTTCCGTCTGCTTGGTGTGCCGGCGAGATATGTTACCGGATATGTGGTGACACCGGAGGAGTTTACGGAAGATGGAGATGGCTATACGGCACAGGTACCGGATACGCAGGCACATGCGTGGGTGGAAGTTTACCGTTCCGGGAAAGGCTGGATCCCGGTAGAAGTGACACCGGGTTATCAGGAGAACACCGGTGGAAATGAAAATCAGGAAGTGACCGGAGAGGAAAGCACACTGACACCGGAACCGACTGCGGAGCAGCCCCAGGATGCAACACCGGAGCTTACCGAAACTCCACAGCCGGAGCAGGAAGAGGCATCGTTGACACCGGAGAGTGAAAACGGTCAGGGAACAGAAGAACAGGAGACAAATACGGAAAATGGATCCGGAGAACAGAGACCGGAGGGAATCGGACATGCATTCCTGAAACTTTTCGTGATACTGTTGATTCTTGTCGGGCTGGCCGGTGGCAGTGTGGGTATAGTTGCTCTTCGCAGAAAACGGATATTGCAGGAGCGAAACAGTTGCTTTTTCCAGAAAGATATCAACAGGGGAATCTGTGAGATTTCCTACGCGATTTATGGGATTTTCCGGGATGCAAAGGAAGCCGGAGTGCTGCAGGAAGTCCCGGAACAGAACGATGACCGGGAATTTGCCCGCCAGACAGAAAAAATTCTCCCGTGGATGGAAGAGGGGACATATACAGCAATTGTGGAACTGGTAGAGCGGGCATCGTTCGGACCGGATCCGCTGACAAAGAAGGATCGGACCCGGTGTTATCAGTTTTATGAGAGTCTGGAGCAGCAGTTCTGGACACAGATGCCGAAACAGAAAAGATTCTGGTGGAAATACATGAAAGCGTATAAAACTTCATAAACTAGGAAAAAGGCATCGGGCAGTCTGTGAAAATATGAAAGAAAAACTTCGTATGATCCTGGCAGTGACAGGGATCTTTCTGCTGCTTCCTCTGCTTCTGACGGTTTTTCTGTCGGGCAGAGAAGTGTTGCGCATAAAAAAACAATGGAATATGGAATCGATTCTTCCCATGATGATGTGCAGGGAAATCCCCTGGGAGTATGAGGAGGAGATGAAAAAAGTACAGGCTGTTCTTACAAGGAGCAGCCTGTACTTGCGTATAGAAGAGACTGGGATGGATGGGGAAGACTGGGAAAAACTGTGGAGGGAAGTGAAAGCAGCGCAGCATCAGAAAGGGTATCAGCAGGCATACCGGAGCATGGAGGCAGCAGCCAAAGATACTGAGGGGGAGATGCTTTTTTACCGGTCGAAGGTCTGTGAGGGTGTGTTTCACCGGATCAGCAGCGGTGCGACCCGTGACGGGCTGGAAGTGTTTGGAAAGATGGAGAAAGGATATCTTCTCAGTGTGGACAGCAACTGGGATATGTATGGGGAGGGCTATCTGAGCGGTCATTATTTTTCGGAGGAAGCACTGCGAAAACAGCTGGAAAAGGCATATCCCGGGCTGGTATTTACGGAAGAATCACCGGAAAAACAGATAAATATGCATAAACGGGACAAAGTGGGACACATTTTGTCCTTGACAGTTGGGAATGAAACAATCTCAGGGGAAGAATTTCGCAAGCTTCTGGAACTGCCGTCGAGTAATTTTACGATGCAGGCGGCAGACGGGAAAATTCGCTTTTTATGTAAAGGACAGGGGCACGGGCTGGGACTTTCGCAGTATGGAGGAAATGTGCTGGCGAAAGAAGGAAAATCGTATCGGGAGATTCTGCGGTATTATTTTCCGGAGTGTGAAGTGAAAAAAGAAGATTCCTGACCGGATAGAAAAACGGTGTATACTTCTGAAAAATCAGGGAATTCTATAGATAAAGAATCTGGATGAGTAACTGGGACTGACGGGGACGGTTACTGGTTTTGTTCTTTAGTATAGAATAGCAGAGGTGAAGATGATGAAAAAAGAAAAGACATTGCGTATGGCAGTTACCGGTGCGTTGCTTCTGACCGTGGTTGCGGCGGGAATCTCCATGTACCGGACGGATACAACGCCGAAAAAAGAAAGTAAAGCACAGCAGGAGGAAGAGAGCAAAGATGTGACGAGTAAAGATGCCGAGGCGCAGGATACCGGAGAACTGGCAAAGAATACCACAGAAAATCAGGAAGCGACTCCGTCGCCAACCATGAATCAGGATAACCCGGACAATGCAATCCCTCCGGCACAGGAAGACGAAAATGGACAGGAAACCGCAGATGCCCGGGAATCTGCCGATACATCCGCAGCTGTGCAGCCGGAACTGAACTTTACCGAGGACAGCCAGATGCTCTGGCCGGTCAACGGTCAGGTAGTGATCGATTACAGCATGGATGCCACCACATATTTTCCGACACTGGATCAGTACAAATATAACGATGCCCTGATGCTTGGCTGCGAAAGCGGTGAGCCGGTACAGGCAGCAGCCAATGGTCAGGTGGTCTCCATCAGCGAAGATGTTGAGACAGGAACTACCATGGTCATGGATCTCGGAAACGGCTATCAGGCAACCTATGGTCAGCTGAAAGACATCACCGTAGAACCGGGACAGACCGTGGAGAGCGGAACCATCCTTGGCTACGTCAGTGACCCGACAAAATATTATGTCAAAGAGGGCGCAAATCTGTACTTCTCCATGACCAAAGACGGCAACCCCATCGACCCGATGATCTATATCGAGACGGTGACAGAATAGAATCATCCGTCTGTCTGAAGCTTCCTTCAGGCAGGCGGATTTTGCTGTATTGCATATCAATAATTGATCCGGTGGACCAATTTTGATTGTTGTATATCCTGTACGGACAGGCAGTGGATGAAAAAAATAAATATTGCAAACACAACAAAAAAATAGTAGGGTAGAGAAAAAAGAACAAAAGAAAGGTATGTATATAATAAATGCTGGGAAGTGAATGGAATGAATTATACATATATATTGCAATGCAGTGACGGAACTTACTACACCGGCTGGACGAATGATATAGCAAAACGACTGAAAACGCACAATGAAGGAAAGGGTGCAAAATACACCCGAGCCCGTCTGCCGGTAACACTGGCATATTACGAAGCGTTTGAGACGAAAGAAGAAGCCATGCGCCGGGAGTGGGAGATCAAGCAGCTGTCACGGAAAGAAAAAGAAAAACTGATTTTATAAAAAAGTAAATAGAAAAGCAACAAAAAACAATTTTCTTAGTAAAAGGACAAGTTGTATAATAAGGCTATGTTCGGAACAAACTCCGGATGTGGTCTTTTTGTTTACAGAAAAATTTTTGCAAATGCAGATGTGGTATAGAAAAATGTGTCGGGAAAAGGAGAGGGTAGAAGCATGGTAAAAGAGATTCGTATGGAAGAGGGAAAATTAAAAGTAATCTTTGAGATCCGGGATAACGGAGTAGTGGAACTGAAACAGTTTGATCCGGTAGGACGGGCGGATGTGCGGGAGAGAAAACGGGAAACGGAGGATTTTTATCCGATCACCGAAGTGCAGATGACCGGACGGGGCAGCCGCGGGATGCATGCGTATAAGCACAATGTCAGCGGCGGAGCCACAGATTTTACCTATCAGAGCCATGAGATTGTGGAAAATAAAAAAGGAAAAGAACTGGTGATTCACACCGCGACAGGATATGGCGTAAAAGCAGAGTACCATATGCAATTTTTCAACGGTGTTGCGGCAGTGCAGGTATGGACGGTTCTGAAAAATGAGGGAACCGAAGCCATCGGTCTGGAATATGTCTCTTCCTTTATCTATCAGGGACTCTGCCAGAGCGGGGAAAAACCGTATTTTGAAAAGACGAGTGTGTATACTCCGCACAACAGCTGGGACTGTGAGAGTCAGTGGAGAAAAAATGACTGCCGGGAGATCAATCTGAGCGGCATGGCGATCAACGGGTTCAACACACCGGGATTTGGCATGAACCGGTATTGCTATGGAGGACACAGCTCCTGGTCAACCTGTGAGTATCTGCCGATGGGCATCTGTGAGGATACCGAGTGCAAAGAGACATATTTCTTCCAGATAGAACATTCCGGTCAGTGGCTGATCGAATACGGTCCGAGTAGCGGTGAACGGCTGTATGTGGCACTTTCCGGTGCGACAGAAGCAGAACACGGCTGGTGGAAAAATCTTAAACCGGGCGATACCTTTACTACAGTACCGGCAGGTTTCGGTGTGGCAGACGGTGGAGTCAACGAGGCGATGGCTGAACTGACCGGATACCGGAGAAAGATCCGCCGACCGAACGAGGATGATGAAAAATTAAACGTTGTATTTAACGACTACATGAACTGCCTGATGGGAGATCCTACAGAAGAGAAAGAGAAGGCGATTATTGATAAAGCGGCAGAAATGGGCTGTGAATACTACTGTCTGGACTGCGGCTGGTATGACAAAGGGTTCTGGTGGGACCGCGTCGGTGAGTGGAAAGAATCCCCGGAACGTTTCCCGAACACGCTGAAAGCAGTGTGCGATTACGCGAAAGAAAAAGGCATGGTAATGGGACTGTGGCTGGAGATCGAGGTCATGGGTGTGGCGTGTGAACTGGCAAACAAACTGCCGGATGACTGGTTTATCTGCCGCCACGGAAAACGCCACATCGATAACAAACGATACCTTCTGGACTTCAGAAATTCGGAAGTACGCAAATACTGCATGGATGTGGTAGATCGTCTGATCGAAGATTACGGTGTTGGGTATTTCAAGGTGGATTATAACGTGACGATGGGATACGGAAGTGATCTGCATTCCGACAGCTGTGCGGATGCGATCCGGGAGCATTATCTGTATTTGTACGAATGGTATCAGGAAATCTTCCGCAAACATCCGGATCTGGTGATCGAAAACTGTGGCTCCGGCGGACAGCGTATGGATTACGGCATGTTGACACTGCTGAGTCTTCAGTCCACAAGCGACCAGACGGATTATATTTATAACTCCTATATTGCATCCAACGTGGCAAGTGCCGTGACACCGGAACAGGCAGGCATGTGGGTATATCCTTACAAGGACGAACGGGAACATGTCATCTACAACATGGTCAACGGACTGCTCCTGCGCCCGTATATGAGCGGTATGGTCTGGGATATGGGAGAGGAAAGTCTGAAACTGATGCGGGAAGGAATCACGTTGTATAAAAAGATCCGAAATGATGTAAAAGTGGGCGTTCCGGTATTTCCACTTGGATTTACCGACACCAGAGACGATGTGCTGGCGTATGCGGTGAAGACAGAAGAAAAAACGTATCTGGCAGTATTTACCCCGCGGACAGACCGGGCAGAGATTCTGCTTGCAGCGGCAGGCATTACAGGAACAGAGGCAAAAGTGATCTATCCGGCAAGTGGGGATTGTGAGTATACGGTTGCAGACGGAACTTTGCAGGTGACCATGCCGCAGGTGACCTGTGCACGACTATTTGAAATTTGCTGAAGATAAAGAAAATGAAGAATGAATAACGAACCCTCCGGGTATAGATGTAAAATCATACCCGGAGGGTTTTTGTAATCAGAATGTATAAAAATTTTATAGTGCCTGACACTAATTCTTCGGGATATTCCGGATTTATGCCAGCATAAACATCGTTACAAAGTGGCATGCGCTTCCGCCCATCACAAACAGATGGAAGATCTCATGGGAACCGAAGTTTTTATGTTTTGCATTAAAGATCGGCACTTTCAATGCGTAGATGATGCCACCGATGGTATAGATAATGCCTCCTGCGAGAAGCCATCCGAAAGCCGGTTTGGACAGTGCGTGAAAGATCTGGGAGAATGCCAGCACACACAGCCATCCCATACCGATGTAGATCACAGAAGAAAACCACTTCGGACAGGTGATCCAGCAGGCTTTCACGATGATTCCAACCAGTGCCACGCTCCATACCAGGATACATAACAGCTTTCCGGTGTGACCTTTCAGAGCGATCAGACAGATTGGGGTGTAACTTCCGGCGATCAGAACGAAGATCATCATATGATCCATTTTCTGCAGTCGTCGGTTTACCTTTGCACTGATATCCAGTGAATGGTAGGTGGTACTTGCAGTATATAAAAGAAACATACTGAGAGCAAATACAGATAATGCGATCAGGTGCAGCCAGTCCGGTTCTCGGGCTGCTTTGACCAACAGAGGGATGGTTGCAAGCAAAGCCATCATCATACCAATAAAATGAGTAATTGCACTTCCGGGATCTTTTAATTTGAATGTCATATGATCAACTCCTATCTCAAATGAAATTAAAAACTCTGTTATGTAGTTTTTGAAACTACGTTATGATATTATAATATACACTTTGTCAGGAAAATACAACTACTTTTTTAAAAAATGAGAAAAAATTAAGAAGTAGAAGAAAGAAAATGAAAACAAAACCGGGAAATGCATAAAAAAATCCCGTAAATTTCACCAGGAGACAGTTCTCCTGGGAATTTACGGGACAAGTTATTGAGATATCTGTCATAAAACCTTACAGAAACAAAATTAATGATGATTTGTAACTATTCGGCAGATAGAACTGTGAAGGTGCTGAATGGTTACGATAATTTGATATTTGCAAACAGAGAGCCAAGCGTAGTAGTAGCTTCTTCTGTCTCCGGAAGTTCATAAACCTCTTCCTCGATCTCCTGTGCAGCCACGTCCTGCAGTGCTTTCATGCTGAGGCTCAGCTTACCGTCTTTCACAGCGATGACTTTCACTTTCACTTTATCGCCGACTGCCAGAACTGCGGACGGATGTTTGATTCTTTTTTCACTGATCTGGGAGATATGAACCAGACCGGAGAGACCGTTTCCGAGATTGACGAAAGCGCCGTATGGCTGCAGGCTTTCTACCGTACCCTCTGTCACAAGACCTACTTCCACATTGGATACTTTTGCGCGTCTTTCTTCCTCCGCTTTTTCTCTCAGAAGTTCTCTTGCGGAGAGGATCAGACGGTTGTCCTCTTCTTCGACATCAAAAACCTGTACCTGTATCTCCTTGTTCAGGTATTCGTTCAGATCTTCCACGTAATTCAGGGAAAGTTTGGAAGCCGGGATAAATCCACGGATTCCTTCTACATATGCGATGACACCTGCACTGACGATGCCTTTTACGGTAACGTTCAGCACGGTTTTGTCTTCTTTTAACTGACGAAGTTTGTCCCATGCCAGCACATCGTTAGCTTCCACGCGGGATAACAGGATGCAGCCGCGGCGGTTGTCTCTGCCGATCACGGTGGCTGTGACTTCATCGCCCACATGAACCGCTTCTTTTACCATAAAACCAGGCTCTCTGCTGTAATCGGAAACCTTGATGATTCCTTCGGTATAATAGCGAAGGTCCAGTGTGATCTCTTCTTCGTCTACAGCGATCACCGTACCGGTGATCATATCGCCCTCTTCGAGCTTTTTAAAAGAAGCCTCCAGCTCCTTTTCATAATCTGCCATGGAAGTTGCCTCTTCGGCAACCGCTGTTACTTTTTCTTCTTCTGCCATAGTATATTCATCCTTTCTTTGCACGAATCTGCTGTTTCTATTATTATAGCGTTGTTTCCCGGAATCTGGCAACAGAAAATAGAAAGATTCCGGCACATACCGGTTGTATGTACGGGGAATAGTACATAGAAAGATAACAAATCTGTTTGCTGATTTTTTTTAAGTATGCTAAGATAAAAACCAGAAATTATAGACCAAGCAGATTCCGACAGAAGGCAGAAGAGTTGTCTGACAGATGCCGGGAACAACAGTTAGGGGATTATTTGTGAGAAAAGATAATAAAGTTTATGTCATCGGACACAAGAATCCGGACACGGATTCCATCTGTTCTGCGATCGCATATGCCGACATCAAGAATCGAACAACCAAGGGAACATATGTGGCAAAGAGAGCCGGACAGATCAACGAAGAAACAGAATTTGTACTGAAATATTTCCATGTGCCGGCACCCGGTTATCTGCCGGATGTGGGAACCCAGGTGAAAGACATGGATCTTCATGAGACACCGGGAGCGGCAAACAGCATGTCTGTGAAGCGGGCATGGAAACTGATGCAGGAGCATAATGCGGTAACACTGCCGATCACAGACAAAGAAGGCAAGGTTGAAGGCCTGATCACGACCGGAGACATCGCCAAATCCTATATGGATGCGTATGACAATACATTGCTCGCCCAGGCAAGAACACAGTACCGGAGTATCGCGGATACTGTGGATGGACAGATCATCGTGGGTAATGAACATGGATACTTTATCAAAGGAAAAGTGGTCATGGGATTGTCCCAGCCGGATACGATGGAAAGCTTTATCGATGAAGACGATCTGGTTATTCTCGGAAACCGTGCGGAGGATCAGCTGTGTGCCATCGAAGCCAATGCAAGCTGTCTGATCGTATGTCTGGGAGCCAAAGTCGGAAAAACGATCCAGAAACTTGCAGAGGAGAGAAATCAGGTGATTATTTCCACACCGTACGATTCCTTTACCGTGGCTCGTCTGATCCACCAGAGTATTCCGATCAAGTATTTTATGAAAAAAGACAATCTGGTGATCTTCCGGAGCGATGATTTTACCGACAAGATCAAAGACATTATGACGAAAACCCGTTACCGTGCATTCCCGGTGGTTAATACACGTGGAAAATACATCGGTACCGTTTCCCGTCGAAACTTCATGAGTATCAAGAAAAAACAGCTGATTCTGGTTGACCATAACGAGAGATCTCAGGCGGTCGACAACATCGAAGAGGCAGAAATCCTGGAGATCCTGGATCATCACAGAATCGGTTCGCTGGAGACCTTCCAGCCAATCATGTTCCGCAACCAGCCGGTAGGCTGTACCGCAACCATTATGTATGAGATCTACGCGGAAAAATATCTGGAGATCCCGGAAAATATCGCCGGACTTCTGTGTGCAGCGATTCTGTCAGATACGTTGATGTTCCGCTCACCGACCTGTACGGAACGTGATAAAGAGGCAGCACAGGAACTGGCAAAGATCGCCAAGATCGAGATCGAAAGCTTTGCCAATAAAATGTTCCGTGCCGGAAGCAATCTGAGCAGTAAGACACCGGAAGAAATCTTTTATCAGGATTATAAGAAATTTATTGTGGATGACCTGGCATTCGGTGTGGGACAGATCAGCTTCATGTCCGAGGAAGAACTGCAGACGGTCAAAGACCGTCTGATGCCGTATATGGAAAAAGAATGTGGCAAACATGGAATCAAGATGGTGTTCTTCATGCTGACCAACATCATCAAGGAGTCCACGGAACTTCTATGTTATGGAGAGGGATCGGATGGACTGGTATATGAGGCATTCGGAGAGAAAGTGGAAGACAGTTCCTGTCGCCTGGAAGGTGTGGTATCGAGAAAGAAACAGCTGATTCCGAAGTTTATGAATGCATTACAGCAGTAAAGGAAAAATATATGGCGAAACAACAGTGGAAACCCGGCAACATGCTGTATCCGCTTCCGGCGGTTATGGTATCGGTGCGGGATAACGAAGGAAAAGACAATATCATTACCGTAGCGTGGGCAGGTACGGTGTGTACCAACCCGCCGATGGTATCCATTTCGGTGCGGCCGGAGCGCTATTCGTATCATATGATCGAAGAGAGCGGTGTTTTTGTGATCAATCTGACTACGGAAGCACTTACGTATGCGACCGATTACTGCGGTGTCCGTTCCGGAAAAGACGTGGACAAATTCAAAGAGATGAAACTGACCTGTGTGGAAGCCTCCCAGGTGAACTGTGGAATGATCGGGGAGTCACCGGTGAATATCGAGTGTAAGGTCGTAAAAACAGAGAAGCTTGGTTCCCATCACATGTTTCTTGCACAGGTAGTTGCTGTTCATGCAGACGAAGATTATATGGATGAAAATGGCCGGTTTGATCTGAACAGCGCACACCCGATGGTGTATTCCCATGGGACGTACTATGGTGTAGGAAAGCAGCTCGGTACTTTCGGGTACAGTGTGAGAAAACGTAAATCCAAGCGAAAAAGTAGGAAATAGGTCGAAAAAACGAAAATTTTTTCTTGTGTTTAACACTTTACCATGCTATAATGTCTGCGTATTCAAAAAGCAATGAGCAAATTCTAAGGAGGAACGTGTAACATGTCTTATGTAGATGAAGTATATGAAAACGTTGTGGCTAAAAATCCTAACGAACCAGAATTCCACCAGGCTGTCAAAGAAGTACTGGATTCTCTGCGTCCGGTAATTGATGCAAATGAAGAAAAGTACAGAAAAGAAGCTTTGCTGGAGCGTATCGTTGAGCCTGAAAGAGTTATTATGTTCCGTGTACCGTGGGTAGATGATCAGGGCCAGGCACATGTAAACAAAGGATATCGTGTACAGTTCAACAGTGCAATCGGACCTTACAAAGGAGGTCTTCGTCTGCATCCATCAGTAAACCTGGGTATCATCAAATTCCTGGGATTTGAGCAGATCTTCAAAAACTCCCTGACCGGACTGCCAATCGGTGGTGGTAAAGGTGGTTCTGATTTCGATCCGAAAGGAAAATCTGATCGTGAAATCATGAAATTCTGCCAGAGCTTTATGACAGAGCTGAGCAAACACATCGGCGCAGATACAGACGTACCGGCTGGTGATATCGGAACCGGCGCAAGAGAGATCGGTTACATGTTTGGTCAGTACAAGAGACTGAGAAACGTATACGAAGGAGTTCTGACAGGTAAAGGACTGACCTATGGTGGATCTCTGGCAAGAACAGAAGCTACCGGTTATGGTCTGCTGTACCTGACACAGGAACTGTTAAAATTAAATGGTATCGACATCGCAGGAAAGACTGCAGTTGTATCCGGTGCAGGTAACGTAGCAATCTACGCAATCCAGAAAGCACAGCAGCTGGGTGTAAAAGTTCTGACCTGTTCTGATTCTACCGGTTGGGTTTACGATCCGGACGGAATCGATGTAGCACTTCTGAAAGAAATCAAAGAAGTGAAGAGAGCAAGACTGACAGAGTATGTAAAAGTTCGCACAAACGCTGAATACCATGAAGGAAGAGGTGTATGGCAGATCAAAGCTGATCTGGCACTGCCATGTGCAACACAGAACGAACTGCATCTGGAAGACGCAAAACAGCTGGTAGCAAACGGAACCATCGCTGTATGCGAAGGTGCTAACATGCCTACCACTCTGGAAGCTACCCAGTATCTGCAGGCAAACAACGTAATCTTTGCGCCTGGTAAAGCAGCAAATGCCGGTGGTGTAGCAACATCCGCACTGGAAATGTCTCAGAACAGCGAGAGACTGAGCTGGACATTCGAAGAAGTAGATGCAAAACTGAAAAACATCATGATCAATATCACCCACAACATGGATGGTGCAGCAAAACGTTACGGATTCGAAGGCAACTATGTAGTAGGTGCCAACATTGCCGGATTCGAAAAAGTTGCTGATGCTATGTTAGCACAGGGTATCTGCTAATTTTCAAACGCAAGTAATAAGTAATGTTCAAACAATAAACAACAGAAAATCCCCGCAGTGGACGTCAAATATCCGCTGCGGGGATTTCTGTATGTAGAAAAATATAACTATTCAGCCGGCAGAATTTTGCAAGGTGATTTGCATATTTAATGGATTCCCTTCTGAATCAGATCTTTCCCAAACTTTTCCCGGATCTTATCCATCGCCCGTTCCATCTTCTGTTCTTTTTCAATCGCTTTCGGGTCATAACTGAACAGATCGAGCTGTACCGGTTCATCAGCATCCGTCAGTTTTCCGGCGCGGACTCCCAGTAAACGGATCGGATTTCCGTTCCAGAGTGTATCAAAAAGATGACAGGCTGCGTGGTACAGCTTTTTCCCATCCTGCGTCGGGGAGGAAAGCGGCATCTGACGGGTGTATTTGTCAAATGTCGAGTATTTGATCTCCACGCACAGGTTATTGGCAGACTGACCGGCTTTTTCGAGACGGTGCCCTACCTTGGTGGAAAGCTGCAGAAGAATAGAGTACGCTTCCTGCGCGGTCGTAAGATCACTGGCGAGGGTGGTGGAATTGCCGATCCCTTTTGCCTGAGACGGTTCGCTTTCGATGCTGGAATTATCGATTCCGTTTGCATATTCCCACAGCATTTTTCCGTGGCTTTTCAGATGCAGGCTGAGAATCGCCGGATCCATCCGAGCCAGATCGCCAATCGTATGGATATCCAGTTTCTGCAGGACAGCTACGGAAGCATGTCCTGCCATGAACAGACTGCTGATCGGAAGTGGCCACATTTTCTTCTGAATCTCATCAGGGAAAAGTGTGTGCGTCTTGTTCGGCTTTTCAAAGTCAGAAGCCATCTTTGCCAGCACCTTATTGGAAGAGATCCCCACATTGACCGTAAAACCAAAATGGCTGTAAATATAGTTGCGAATATAGGCGGCTCCTTCTTCGGGTGAGGAGAAGCGGGAGGCAATTGTGGTATAGTCCAGATAACATTCATCCACACTGACCTGTTCAATCTCCGATGTCAGTGAGCGGAGAAAACCGACAAACTGTTTGCTGTGGCGGCTGTAAGAGTCGTGGTCAGGAGGAATGATGGTGAGCGTCGGACATTTGTTCAGAGCATTTGCCACCGGTTCCGCAGTATGAATATGGTAAATATTTTTCGCTGACAGAGACTTTGCCAGAACGATCCCATGACGGGTCTTCCGGTTACCGCCGATGATCGCGGGAATCGTCCGGATATCCACACTGTCCGGATCTGCTTTTAAGAGATCAATTGCGCTCCAGCTCAGATATGCGGAATTGACATCGATATGAAAAATGATGCGATCCATGAATTTCCTCCTTTCTGCAAATATAATAACGCATTTTATATAAACATATAATCCACCTCTGTTATCAGAAAATATGTTCTTATATAAAATTAAGTATACGTTAGTTATGTCTCTGACGCAATCCATAACTTGATTATTTGGAAAAAGGGAAGTATAATAGTTACTATTTAAGTGTAATATTTTGCGAAACGTGTTATCGGACATGTAAATAATAGAAGAATCGAGACTGCACAGAAAAAGAGGACAAATCATGGATGGAATCAGTAAAAAAATATACCTGGAACTGAATGTTCCGACGGAAGAGGACAACCGATCGGATCAGAGACGGATTCTAGATGGATTAAGAGAACAGGGAACAGAGGCAAAGTTAAGTCTGCGGGTGCTGCGAAAGCTGTATTCGCTGTGTGAAGTGGCAGAGTGGAAAGTGACACTTTCTCTGGCATGGGATGGTCAGGAGTGGCATGGCGTGGATCTGGAAGCGGGAGATACCACCGGGGCACATTACGGTGTGGCGGTGGATCTTGGAAGTACCACGGTGGTAGCGCGTTTGGTGGATTGTGGTACGGGAAAGGTTCTGGGAGAAACCAGCACGTTTAACGGGCAGATCCCTTATGGAACGGATATTCTGACACGAATCTTTCACTGTCAGGAAGACCGTGGAACGCTGGAGATTCTCCGGAAAGCAGCGGTAAACAGTATTACCACCTGCGTGAGAGAACTGGAAGCACGACAGCAGTTGCCGGAAAACAGCTGTATCGCCATGACCATCGGCGGCAATACAACGATGATTCATTTCCTGCTTGGCATGGATGCGTTCTGTGTGTTTCACACCCCGTATGCGGTGCACACAGATCAGTCTGGATTTCTCCCGGCAAAAGATCTGGAACTGCCGGTGAAGGGATATGTTTACATTTATCCGGCAAAGTCTAACTACCTGGGCGGCGATATCATCAGCGGTATGGTGGCTACGGGGATCTATAAAAAAGAGAAGATTAACGCTTTCTTTGATATCGGAACGAACGGGGAACTCGTACTGGGGAACCGGGATTTTCTGTTATGCGGTGCGGGAGCTGCGGGACCTGCACTGGAAGGCGGTGTGGTAAAGACGGGCATGCGCGCGATGGAAGGCGCGGTGGATCGGGTAAAAATGGAAGATGGAGAACTGCACTGCCACGTGATCGGGGAGGCAACGGCGAAAGGAATCTGCGGATCCGGGATTGTGGATCTTCTGGCGGAATTGTTTTTGCATGGATGGATCGATATCCGGGGAGTCTTACAGCCGGAGAAAAGCCGGTGGATCGTGGAGAAAGACGGGATGCTGGCGGTGAACTATGCACCGGAGCTGTATTTTTACCAGAGTGACATCGAAGAATTTATCCGGACAAAAGCGGCGGCATACACGATGGTGGCGATCATGCTGCGGGAGTCCGGGATCGAACTTTCGGAACTGGAAGGATTCTATGTAGCGGGCGCTTTTGGAAAACACGTGTCCAAAGAATCCGCGATCGCTATCGGCATGTACCCGGACATGGAACGGGACCGGATCATCCATGCGGGCAATTCTTCCCTGGAAGGTGCGGTATGTGCACTGCTGGATTGCGGTGTGGCAAAAGAAGTGGAGGAGATCCTGGAGAAAATGGTGTATATCCAGTTCGCAGCGGTAGAAGATTTTTTGAATACAATGGTGGCAGCACAGGCACTTCCCCATACCGATCTGGAGCGGTATCCTACGGTGAAGGAGAAACTGGAACGGCTCCGAGAAGAAGAGAGAGTAGCGGATGTTCAGAAACAGAAATAAGAAGATTTGAATAAAAAATAAAAAACTTCAGCAGACAGAAGAAAGCTATTGTGTCTGCTGAAGTTTTTTATGGAGTAAAGAAACCAAGATTATATTGCAGATGTTTGCGGTGGCGTATGAATCTTGCTGTGGATCTGCAATGATATCTGAAATTAAAATTATGTAAACTAGCAATCAGAATTTTCCTTTGCCATTCGTTTCAGCTCCGGCATTACCGTACACAGCATCACGATGAAGCAGGCGCTTCCGCCGAGTACATTGGACACCGGCTCTGCCAGAAAGACACCGTCGCTTCCCATATGGAACAGATACGGGAAGATGTAAGTAAGCGGAACCACGATGATGACCTTACGAAGCAGAGAAAAGAAAATTGCGAATTTCTTCTTTCCCAGTGATTTGAACATTGTCTGCCCCACATACTGAAGTGCCTGGAAAACAAAGGCTCCGAAGTACAGCTTCAGTGCCGGGATTGCATCGGTGATCAGCGCCTGGTCGGAACTGAAGATACAGATCAGGAAACGCGGCGCAAACAGGATCACACCCCAGGCAAGCAGGGTATACAGGATTGCCATCACACTCATGGTGAACCAGGACTGGAACACTCTCTTAGGACGGCGGGCGCCATAGTTATAACTGATGACCGGGGAGGATCCCTCGGTAATTGCATGGATCGGTGTATCAATGATCTGACGGATACTGGATACGATCGTCATCACAGAGATATACAGATCTCCACCGGTGACAGAAAGTACATTGTTGCAGCAGATCGTTACCAGACTGTTGGTAAGCTGCATGATAAAACCGGCAGTTCCCAGACTGATAATATTTTTTGCCCGGTCCCGGCAGTTACGGATCTCTTTCCGGGATAAAAGACAGACTTTTAATTCTGTCTTTTTCCGCAGAAAATACAGAACAAATGCTGCAGAAAGAGTCTGCGACAACACAGTGGCGATCGCCGCACCGCGGATGCCGAGTGCGAATACAAAAATAAAAACCGGATCCAGGATCAGGTTGGCAATTGCACCGATCGCAACAGATAACATACCTGTAGTGGCGTATCCCTGAGCGTTGATAAAAGGATTCATACCGGTGGACACCATGGAAGGAAAGGTTCCGAGCAGGTAAATCATCAGATAAGGATACGCATAGATCAGACCACTTTCAGAACTTCCGAACAGGATCAGGATCGGTTTTGCAAATATCATACCGATCGTCATCAGAAGCAGGGCACAGACACAGATCAGAAAGAATGACGTATTCATGATCATTGAAGCTTCTTTTGTATCTTTTCTTCCGCGCGCAATCGAAAAAAGTGGTGCACCGCCGGAACCGAAGAGGTTACTGAAAGCAAGAATAATGGTAATGATCGGAAAACACAGCCCGACAGCCCCAAGTGCTGTGGTCCCCACATCCGGGATCCTTGCAATATAGATCCGGTCTACAATGTTATAGAGAAGACTCAAAACCTCCGCCACAAGCATCGGAATGGAAGCCCGCAAGATATTATCGGTGATTTTCCCATGTTCAAAGTCAATCTGTTTCATGATAAAACTCCTTTGTGTATGAGGTAGATGATGCAGGTATATGCGTTGTGCTACCGTCATGCATCTGTGTAAAATTTAGGTAAATTGCTGTTGCGCTTTTAGTGTAGCACAGATTATAATATATGAAAAATATTGTTTTTATATAAATAAAAAATAATTTCTATATAGATATGAGAAAGGAAAACGGAGGAAACTATGGAGATCAAACAGCTGGAATATTTTCGTGCAATTGTAGATGAGGGAACTATCAGCGGTGCGGCCAGAGCCCTGCATATGACACAGCCGCCGCTTAGTTACCAGATGAAAATGCTGGAAGAAGAACTGCAGGTACGCCTGTTTGCGCGGGGAAGTAAACATATCCGATTGACAGAGGCTGGAAAAGCACTGTATGTGCGGGCAGAAAGTCTTCTGACCATGACGGATATTACGAAAAGAGAAGTGATCAAAGTCAGCCAGGCAACGACGATCCATCTTGGTGTGACGCCATCCACGGTGAATATGATGGCAAAATATCTGGTAAAGTACACCAGCCATCATCCGGATATTCGTTTTGTGATCCATGACGGATCTACCTTTACACTGAAAGATGAGCTGGAAAACGGAATCCTTGATGTGACTACACTTCGTACGCCGATCGCCTTAAACGGATTCTGTTCCAAACTACTGCGACAGGAACAATTAATGGCTATGGTTCCGCAGGGACAGGAAGAAGAAGGTCTTCGGGAACTGACACTGGAAGAACTGGCCGGACATCATCTGATCCTTTCCAAGCGTCACAGAAAGTATGTGTTGTCCATTTTTGAAAAACATGGTCTTTCCTGTGATGTTTATTATGAATGTGAGGATGCCAGAACAGCCATGAGTCTGGCAGCCAGCGGATTGGGAACAGCGATTCTTCCGGCTTCCATGAGAGAACAGTCGGAAAAGATCTGTCCGATTCCGATCGCGGAAAAGGAACTGATCACCGATGTGTTGCTGGTCTGGAGAAATGAAGAACATTCGGATGTAGTAGAATCCTTTATTCGTGAGTTTTAAGTTCCCTTACATGGAAAATTGTGGTATGATGAAAATAATGTGCCGGGGCACATTGTTGTTACAGTAACACATTGTTTGTTCTCGAATAACAAACAGGAATAAAAACTTGTATTAACTAAGATAATATGATAAAATGGTAAGCTGCGATAAGGATGAGAGATATGAAGAATATAGTGTTAATTGGAATGCCCGGAGTTGGAAAAAGTACAATTGGTGTAATACTTGCAAAAGAGTTAGGTTATCAGTTTGTAGATGCAGACCTTCTGATTCAGAAGCAGGAAAAGAGATTATTAAAAGAAATTATCAGTGAAGAGGGTATCGAAGGCTTTATTGCAATTGAAAATCAAGTAAACGCTTCTATTGAAGCGAATCGCACAGTAATTGCCACAGGAGGCAGCGTGGTGTACGGAAGAGAAGCTATGGAGCATCTTGGAGAGATTGCCACGGTCATTTATCTGAAATTGTCCTACAAAGCTCTGAGGAAACGGCTGGGCAACCTGAAAAACCGTGGAGTGGTTTTGCGGGACGGACAGACATTAAAAGATTTATATGAAGAACGTGTGGTATTGTATGAAAAATATGCAGATATCACAATTGATGAGGAAAACAAAAATTTAGAGGAGACTTTACAGAGTATTGTAGACAGTCTGGAACTAAACAGTGAAGGTACTGAATAGTCACGATATTCTGTAAAATTATTTGAAAAATTCAGTGGACAATATGAACAAAAAGATAAGAAATCTTTAAAATTTATTTACAAAAGCATTGATTTGTTATAACATAAAAATCAATGAGAGAGATTATCGGGACTTGTATTGGCTGAATATAAACATAGAGGTGAACTATGGATCAGTATATTATTAAGGGTGGAAACCCGTTAGTTGGTGAAGTAGAGATTGGTGGAGCGAAGAATGCAGCACTTGCGATTCTTGCAGCCGCTATTATGACAGATGATACCGTCCGGCTGAAAAACCTTCCGGATGTCAATGATATAAATGTACTTTTAGAGGCCATCGGAGGAATCGGAGCAAAAGTGGAGCGGGTAGACCGTCACACTGCAGTGATCAACGGTTCCACTATCGGTGATATCAGTGTAGATTACGAATATATTAAGAAAATCCGTGCATCCTATTATCTGCTGGGTGCGCTTCTCGGAAAATATAAAAAAGCAGAAGTACCTCTGCCGGGTGGCTGTAACATCGGAAGCCGCCCGATCGATCTGCATCTGAAAGGCTTCCGTGCACTGGGTGCAACCGTCGATATCAAATACGGTGCCATCGTGGCATCTGCACCGGACGGACTTCATGGAACTCATATTTTCATGGATACTGTATCGGTAGGTGCAACCATTAATATTATGATGGCAGCATCTATGGCAAAAGGAAATACCATTATTGAAAATGCGGCAAAAGAGCCACACGTTGTAGATACAGCAAACTTCCTGAACAGCATGGGTGCCAATATCAAGGGCGCCGGTACGGATGTGATCCGTATCCGAGGTGTGGAGATGCTGCACAGTACAAATTATTCGATTGTGCCGGATATGATCGAGGCAGGAACCTATATGTTCGCTGCAGCGGCAACACGCGGCGATATTCTGATCAAAAATGTAATTCCGAAACATCTGGAAGCGATTACAGCCAAATTAGAAGAAATCGGATGTGAAGTGGAAGAATTTGATGATGCAGTACGCGTGATCTCTGCAAAGAAACTGCGCAGAACGCATGTAAAAACCTTACCGTATCCGGGATATCCTACGGATATGCAGCCACAGATCGCAGTAACACTGGCTCTGGCATCAGGAACCAGCATTGTTACGGAAAGCATTTTTGAGAACCGTTTCAAATATGCGGACGAGCTGACCCGTATGGGTGCCTGTGTAAAAGTGGAAGGTAATACAGCCATCATTGATGGTGTGGACAAACTGACAGGCGCAAGAGTCAGTGCACCGGATCTTCGTGCAGGCGCGGCACTGGTAATTGCCGGACTGGCTGCAGAGGGCATTACAATTGTGGATGATATCGTATATATCCAGCGTGGATATGAGGATTTTGAAGGAAAACTGAAGAGTCTGGGCGCAGAGATTGAGCGTGTGACCAGTGAAAAAGAAATTCAGAAGTTTAAACTGAGAATCGGGTGACAGAAGAACCAAAAGAGGGACTGACTCCCGTATACATAAGAGGGGTGTTGTCGGAGGGCGGCATCCCTTTGTTTGTTCATACACATCATTTTATCAATAACTGTCTCGGTCAGAGGACAGTTATATTTTGACAAGAAACAGGCAGTATGGTACACTTAGAACAATTATGGGTAACTGTTCAGTACTTTAACAGTTACGGGTATAAACAACTGAAAACAGATAACTGTGAAAGTATCAGACAGTTACAAATTTGATAGAAAAAGCAGAGGTGAGTACAGTGGATAAGACAGAATACCATTTGAAATTGGAGGAAATCAACAGACTTGTGGATGCACAGGATTATGAAGGGGCTCTTACGGTAGCGGATTCTATCGACTGGCGTAGAGTGAAGAGTGTGCGGACCTTGTGTATGGTAGCAGATATCTACGAAGTGAATGGTGAACTGGAAAAGAGTATGCAGATGCTGCAGCTGGCGCATAAACGTTCATCTATCGGCAAGATGATTCTGTACCGTCAGGTGGAACTGGCTTTGAAGATGGGGTTATATGATGATGCTGTAAAATATTATAATGAATATCTGGAGACCGCTTCCAACGATACTTCCAAATATATTCTGAAATATAAGATTTACAAAGCACAGAAAGCGCCTCTGGAAAATCAGATTGCGATTCTGGAGGAATATAAAGAGCGGGAATACACAGAACGCTGGGTATATGAACTGGCAAAACTGTATAAAAAAGCAGGACAGGAAAAGAAATGTGTTGAAACCTGTGATGATCTGGTTCTGTGGTTTGGTGAAGGCAAATATGTAACCAAAGCGATGGAACTTAAGATGACATACACGCCACTGTCACCGTCTCAGAAAGAAAAATATGAGAAAGCGAAGGCGGCAGGAAAGGTTGCAAAAGCAACAACAGGACCAAAACTGACAGAAGAAGTAAAAAATACAATTCTGCCGGGTGTGTCAGCAGCTGCAATGGCGGGTCTTCAGAAAGTGGAAGAAGAAAAAGAACAGGCCCAGGAAGAAGCGGCAGCAACAGCAGAGATTCCGCAGGAATCTGCAGGAATAACCGTGGAAGAAACTCCGGTGACGGAGGAAGAGCCGGTGAAACCGGAAACAGAGATTCCGCATATCGATACCGAAAAACTTCAGGAACGTCTTTCCAGAAGTTTTCAGGAGATTCTTTCCGGTTTTAACCGTACCAAGGCAGTAGATGCTTTTGAGGCACTGGGAAGAGCAGCAGGAGCAGAAGTTCCGCAGGAACCTGAAGTACAAGAAGAAAATATGGAAGAATATCACGTACAGGATCTGGAGCCGGAAGCTGTAAATGAAGGCATCATCTCTGCGGACAGCGGAGTTGCCGGAGTGAGCAGAACCGAGATGGACGAACTGGAAATGATGGAAAAACCGAAGGTGGAAAAACCGGAGGATAAAGAAATCATCAGTGTTCAGGAAGTGGATCTGGATGCATTATTTGCAGAGACTTCGTCTTCCCTGGCGAAAGAAGCAGGCGAGGATGCCGCAGAAAAAGCTGAGGAAGAACCGGCTGTGGAGGAAGTAACAGCAGAAGAAATCATCGGTGAACCGGAAGAAGTAGTTGCAGAAGAAACAGTAGATACAGCCGGTGATGTACTGGAAGAAAGGGTTGAGGGAGCGGTTGAGACAGTAACGGAAGAAGAGCCGGCAGAAACTCTGACGGATGCGGCGGATGAAGCGATGGCAGCTTTTGAAGCAAGCCTTTCCGGACTTTCTCTGGATTTTGCAGAAGAAACATCGTCTGATGCACCGGAAACTGAAACTTCGGCGGAATCGACAGAAGAGCCGGAAACAGAAGAAGATATTACCGGATCAGAAGCAGCACCGGTGATTGAGATGGAATATCCGGAAGAAACGGAGGACACAGAACCGGAAATCGAAGATCTGGACGCGACAAGAGTGATTCCGGATGTGACAAAGCAGGATGCATGGCATGCGACACCGGGAGATACACAGGAATTTAATCTGGAAGAAGAACTCAAAGCTGCTCTGAGCGGTATGGATGGGCTCCGGGAACAGGAAGAAGCAGAACGGTCTGCAAGCCTGGATCCGGAACCGGAGACAGCATCTGAGGAAGAAATTGCTTTTGAAGAAAAGACAGAACCGATTACAGAAGAGAATACCACAGAGGAATCTGTTGTGGAAGAAGGTTCTGAAACGGAGGCAGAGGAACCGGAAGGTGATCATATCGATAAGATGCTGGAAGAAGCAGAGATACAGCCAGATATCAGCGAGATGACTTTGGAACGGGAGACACCTGAAGAAAAACGCCAGAGGATCCTGAACAATACCAGACCGGAACGTCTGACGGCAGAACAGAAACAGCTGTTTTCGTACTTTGCTAAAGTGCCGGGCATGGATGATCAGATTCTGGATGCGATTCACGGGGCATATGAATATGCCAGTGAGAAAACATCTCATCGTGGAAATATCGCAATCATGGGAAGTCACGGAACAGGAAAAACCAGACTGAGTGAAGGGCTTGTAAAAGCAATCTGCAAAGAACTGGGACTGAAAGCTGTCAAGTATGCAAATCTGGATGCATCGGATATTAACAGGAAAGATCCGGCAACAATTATCAGCAAGATGGCAGGAGGCTTTCTTCTGATCGAGAGAGCAAGTTTTATGACACCGGAGACGATTGAAAAACTTTCTCAGGCGATGGATTTCCGTACAGACAGTATGATTCTTCTGATTGAAGATGATAAAGCAAATATGCGTAAGATGCTGGCGGATTATCCGGAATTTGCAGAAAAATTCGAAACCGTTATTTCGATTCCGGTCTTTACCAATGATGAGCTGGTAACATTTGCAAGAACGTATGCGAGAGAAAATGGTTTCCGCATGGATGAGATGGGTGTGCTTGCTCTGTACACCATGATCGGAGATAACCAGAAAGAGGATGAACCGATTACTATCGGAAAAGTAAAAGAGATGGTAGACGGTGCGATCCGTAAGGCAAGTGGCGTAAAGCTGGGAAGAAAACTTTCCAAACGTCATACAGATGCAGACGGTCGAATTCTTCTTTATGAAAAGGATTTTGATTTATAAAAGAGCATGACAACATGGGGCATGGCGACAGAAAGCTATGCCCTTTTTACACGTTTTGGAAAACAACAGGAAAGGAAGAACTATGAGTAAGAGAGAGCCTTATCTTGGCAATCCCCAAGCAACCATTGCTGTGTTGAACAAATACGGCTTTACATTTCAGAAAAAGTTTGGACAGAACTTTCTGATCGATCCTCATGTGCTGGATAAAATTATCCGTGCGGCGGAGATCACAGAGGATGATTTTGTTCTGGAGATCGGACCGGGTATGGGAACGATGACACAGTATCTGGCATATGCAGCCAGAGAGGTATATGCGGTGGAGATTGATAAAAGTCTGATCCCGATCCTGGAGGATACGCTGAGCGATTATGACAATGTAACGGTGATCAATGAAGATATCCTGAAAGTGGATATTGCAAAGCTGGCAGAAGAGAAAAATGGAGGCCGCCCGATCAAAGTGGTTGCAAATCTTCCATATTATATCACGACACCGATCATTATGGGTCTGTTTGAAAGCCATGTGCCTGTAGAATCCATTACTGTCATGGTACAGAAAGAAGTAGCGGATCGTATGCAGGTGGGCCCGGGAACGAAAGATTACGGTGCATTATCTCTGGCAGTGCAGTACTATGCAAAACCTTATATTGTTGCCAATGTTCCGCCGAACTGTTTTATGCCGAGACCGAAAGTGGGAAGTGCGGTGATTCGTCTGACCCGCCATGCTGAGACACCGGTACAGGTAGACGATGAAAAACTGTTGTTTCAGATTATTCGGGCATCGTTTAATCAGAGAAGAAAAACGCTGGCAAACGGTCTGAAGAATTATGAGGGGTTGTCTTTTGAAAAAGAGACAATAGAGGCTGCAATCGCAGAGTGCGGATTTTCACCATCGGTGAGAGGAGAGGCATTGTCTTTGGAAGAATTTGCGAAACTGGCAAATGTATTGGGACGTGCAAAATAAAAAGTAACGTAAAAACGTGTTGACCAGAATGAGGAAATTCCGGTCAACACGTTTTAGTTTTATTTTTAAAGGAAGGAGTGTCGATTTTCATCGACATATGAAAAAGAAAAGTTATAAAATAATTTCTATTAATTATTTTATGGTTATAGTATATCCGGGAATTGTGAGAAAATCGTGTTGAAGTTGTGAAGATTTTATGAATGAACAGGAAAAGATTTATGAATATCTGCATCATGGAAGAAAAGTGTGTTATACTACGGAGTATCAGTCGGGAGAAGACTGAAAAGATTCTGAAAGTATATAAAGAAAAAGAGAGGTAACAGAGATGAAGATAAAGAAAATAATGGCGGGAATGTTGGCGATGGTAACGGTAATGGGAAGCCTGATGTCACCACTGAGTGCAAAAGCAGATCAGATTGATGCACCGTATCTGGCGCTGGGAGCGGATCTGAATGAAACAGAAAAATCCACAGTACTGAGTCTGCTGGAGATTAATGAAGCGGATCTGAGCAGCTATCAGGTAATTACTGTAACGAATGCGGATGAACACAAATATCTGGATTCTTATCTGGATTCCAGTGTGATCGGAACCAGAGCACTTTCTTCTGTTCTTATTGAAAAAAAGGATAAAGGAAATGGAATTAAAGTGACAACCAGTAATATTACTTACTGTACCACAGGTATGTATCAGAATGCGCTGGCAACTGCAGGCGTCACCGATGCGGATGTACGTGTGGCTGGACCGTTTAATATCTCCGGAACAGCGGCGCTGGTAGGTGCAATGGAAGCTTACAGTAATATGACCGGCGAGACCCTGAAGGCAGAGAATGCAGATGCGGCTACAGAAGAACTGGTAACCACCAGTGATCTGGGTGAAGCTATCGGGGATAAAGAGCAGGCGGAGGAACTGGTAGGTGCAGTAAAAGAAGCTGTCGTCTCTCAGGACCTGTCTGATCCGGAAGAAATAGAAGCTGTCGTAGACGATGCAGCAAAAGAGATGAATATTCAGTTGTCTGATGAGGATAAGCAGAAGATTGTAAGTCTGATGGAGAAAATCAGCAGCCTGGATCTGGATGTGGATTCCCTGAAAGAGCAGGCGAAAGATCTGTACAACAAGCTGGAGAGCCTGGATCTGAACATTAACCAGGAACAGGTCAAAGGGTTCTTTGACAGGATAGTAAGCTGGTGTAAAAATATATGGAATTCTATTTTTGGATAAGATGTCGGGGAATAAAAAGAAATAACAGAATAACTTGATGAATCAGCACAAGAACAGGAAAAGAAAAAATGATAAAACAGTGTAAAATGGTATAAAAATAAAATAAAAATAAAATCAAATTGTGCAAATTAACTATAAGTTCATATTATGTTCATAAATTATTCATAAACTATTGATATGATAAATACAGTTCCGAAAGGAACATCTCAAAAAAGTTTGTAATGGGTTCATTACACATAGAATTTTTTCATAATAATAGCCCGGGTATCGAGAGGTATCCGGGCAGTCCTCATGTTAGAGGGAAATTTTTGTTTGTTGTCTGTGTAAAGAGGAGTAACTGTTTTTTAACAGTTACTCCTCTTTTTTTGAATCCGGCTTCTCTGTTTTGCGAAGTGCCTCACTTTGGATCGCTTCGTTCAGAGAAAGCATCTTATCATCCAGTTCAGCTACAAATTCTGCGCAGGCACGGAGATCTTTGCTGATATATTCCGGTGCGCTGCCCTCGAACTTGTAGTAAATCTTATGCTCCAGGCTGGCCCAGAAGTCCTGGGCGATGGTTCGAATCTGTACTTCTACGATGATATCCACCACACGGTCTGACAGATGTACCGGGACGGCCACCAGCATATGATAGCTACGGTATCCGCTGACTTTCGGGTGAGTGATGTAGTCGGTAAGTTCCACAACGCGCAGATCCGACTGCTTTGCCAGCATATCAGCGATCCGGTAAATATCCTGGGTAAAGGAACAGATGATACGAATACCGGCGATGTCGGTGATATACTTTAACATATTCTCCAGAGTCACTTCGTGACCGTGGCGTTTTAATTTTTTGACGATACTTTTCGGTTCTTTGATCCGGGACTTCACGTGTTCGATTGGATTGTAATTATGAATGTGAATAAATTCCTCATTCAAAATGTCAATTTTTGTGGACATCTGGCGAAGGGCAGCATCATAGAGAAACATCATGGTTTCCCAGGAATCCGCATCGTCAAGAATCTGTGATACATATTTTAATGCGTCCATACAATTTTCTCTGTACTTTCTGATTTATTTTATTTCATTTATTTTTCAATTCCGGGACGGGCGGGAAGACCCTGATCAAAGGGATGTTTGATTTTACGAATCTCCGAAACATAGTCTGCAAGAGCCACCAGTTCTTCACTGGGCTGCTGACCGGTCAGGATAACTTCCAGATGTGCCGGTTTCTCATTCTTCAGATAATCCAGCAGAATCTGCTCGTCGAAAAGACCCGCGCGGATCGTATAGATCAGTTCATCAAAAAACAGCAAGTCATAATTTTCTTCTGCCGCTTTTGCAGTGATTTTGCGGAATTGTTTTTCATAGTAAGTTTTCCGTTCCAGTTTTTCGGAAATTGTCATCTGGAAACTGAACTTTTCCTGTTCCAGCCCATCAACAAAAGTAATATTCGGAATCTGTTGCAGAATCTTCCGTTCACTGGTTTTGTTATTTTTCATAAACTGATAGATCAGAACTTTATATCCATAACCTGCAGCGCGGGTACAAAGTCCCATTGCAGTAGTAGTTTTTCCCTTTCCATCTCCGCAATATACATGTACATAACCTAAGTTGTCTTTCATGATCAACACCTCCAAACAGTAATATGTCACGTCCATCGTTGTTAATATTCAGTATACAGGAAAAGAGAAAAAGATGCCAGTGAAAGGAGAGAAGAACAGAAAGGTTTAAGAAAATTTTTAGAATGTGGTCTGCACAATAAGATTACGAAGGGGTTGTCTGCATAAAATACCCGCGGTTGAACAGCTGTTCAACCGCGGGCATCTTATACAGATATAGAATCTGTAGATAAATCTTAGCCGAAATATCTTTTCAGCAGACCTTCGAATGCTTTTCCGTGTCTTGCTTCATCTTTTGCCATTTCATGAACGGTATCATGGATTGCATCCAGGTTAGCTGCTTTTGCACGTTTAGCCAGATCGAATTTTCCTTCGGTTGCACCGTGCTCAGCATCTACACGCATTTCCAGGTTTTTCTTTGTGCTGTCGGTTACAACTTCACCAAGCAGTTCAGCGAATTTTGCTGCATGTTCAGCTTCTTCGTAAGCAGCTTTTTCCCAGTACAGACCGATTTCCGGATATCCTTCTCTGTGAGCTACACGGGCCATAGCCAGATACATACCGACTTCAGAGCATTCACCTTCGAAGTTTGCTCTCAGATCAGCCAGAATATCTTCCGGAACACCTTTTGCTACACCTACAACATGTTCAGCAGCCCATGTTTTTTCTCCGCTCTGCTCTTTGAACTTGGAAGCCGGTGCTTTACATACCGGACAGACTTCCGGTGCAGTTTCTCCTTCATAAACATATCCACATACAGTACAAACAAATTTCTTCATAGTGTCAGTCTCCTTTTCTTTTTTTGTAGTTTATCTTGAAAACGAATATTCTATGCAATTCGTCTTCTTGAGTTTAAATTAATAATAGTAATTATTACTGATATTAGGTTAACATATTGCTTCCTGATTGTCAAGATGATTTTAAAAATCTTTTGATTTTCGATCTTGTTTCTGACAATTCTGACAACGCAGGAAGCGTTTACATCGTATCTTTTTTCAGACAGTCGGGGCAGATGCCATAGAAGTTTGTGACATGTCCCAGAATCTTTCCTTCAAAATGTTCCGCGGCCAGAGCCTCCGGCTCTTTCATGTAATCCAGATCCAGATCCAGATCCATCACTTGATGGCAGCGGGTACAGATCACATGGTAATGAGGTCTGACCTGTCCGTCGAAGCGGTCAGCACCATCTCCGGTACAGATCTTCTGAATCTCCCCGATATCGGCCAGCAGAGCCAGGTTGCGGTAGACAGTTCCAAGACTGATATTAGGATAAATCTTGCGCAGCTGATGGTATACGGTATCAGCCGTAGGATGATCAGTACGTGTCATCAGAAACTCTTTGATAGATTCCCGCTGACGGCTGTATTTCAGAGAGGCCATAGAGATCCTCCTTTCCATAAATAATAACAGTAATTATTACTGATATTAATATAAAATAAAACGGAGAAAAAGTCAAGAGTTTTCTCCGCTTTATTAATACTCAGTAACTGTTCAGTTCCTTCACGGCAGTTACTGAATAATTACAATATTTATGCCAAAACACCTCGCGGGATAATGGCTACTGAATAGTTACCAATATTTATTCAAAATCATTGCGTTCACAGAACAGATCAAATACGGCATTGATGAGATCCTCGTCGTCCAGACCTTCGAATTCCATTTCATCCAGATCCAGATTTTCAGAAGTGATTCGCAGGATATGAACAGGTTCATCGTCTCCGCCGTCCGCAGGATAAAGAACAGCAAATTCCTGGTCTTCGTATTCTACAATATCCAGAAGTTCAAAGCGGACAGATTCGCCGTACTGGTCAGTCAGAGTAATAATATTTGGTTCCATAAGAGCCTCCTTTATATACAATATACAGTTTGTTTTATTGATTATAATACAGATTTAATATTTTGAAAAGTACTAGAGCGTGTTTGAAAAATCATTCCCGCAATCTGCACGCCCCATTTTGCGGCATATTTTGCCCGAATTCAGTTGCCGTAGCCCGCTACGGCGCCTTCATCCGGACAAAATCTCCCACAAATTGTGACGCACATCTTGCAGAAAGCCTTTTTCAAATACGCTCTAGAGCGTGTCTGAAAAATCATTTCCGCAATCTGCAAGCCCCACTTAGCGGTATATTTTACCCTCATTCGGTTGCCGTAGCCCGCTACGCCTACGTTTTTAAAGCTGCACACTCGAATCTGTATCCTGCGTGTATGGTATAGTTATTTATGAAACGCTGTACCGGGGAAAATACAGGTTATAAAATGTCGAGGAAAAGATAGAAGAACATCGAGAAACAAGTAGTATTTAAGGCATATTTCTGTTATATTAAAAAAGAAAAAAGAACAGGGAGGGGTTGAGGGCTTATTAATAAGAAAAAAAGACAGGATCTGGCCAGAAATTATGTAGGGGCGATGTCAGTGTTTATTCTGGCGGTAGGAATCGGACTGATATTCTTTTATGTAGCTGCACAGAAAACAATTGACAGCAGTTCACAGGAGAGAATGAAAACAAATGTAGCCAGACAGAGCGAACATCTCCGTACAATTTTAAATATTCATTATTCATATCTGGAAGGGATTGCTGAGAAGATAGCGGAAAGCAATGAACTTATGAATGAAGAAAATAAGGAAGTACTTACTGTTTTTCAAAAAAATACATCACTGGACCGGCTGGCATTGATCGATCCGGAGGGAAATGCATATTACGATAATGGAGTAGAGAAAAATGTTTCACACCGGCGGTATTTTAAAGAGGGAATCAGTGGGAACCGGACTTTAAGCGATCCACTGGAGAGTAGTGTGGACCAGGAGACGAGAGTGGTACTGGGTGTTCCTGTATTTCATGAGGATGAAGTGATTGGTATTCTGTGTGGTTCCTGTAATGTCGGTGAACTGAGCCAGATATTGTTTGATGATTTGTTTTCCGGCAATGGATATAGTCTGATCGTTACCAAAGAAGGAAAAATAGTTGCTCATACCGGAGAGCCGGTGGATCATAAGTTTTCTTACGGAGAAGATATATTTACTTTTTATAATTCAAAGACGACACGGGAAGGGCATAGCATCAGTGAGGTAAAACAGAACTTTGCTATGGGAGAGGACGGGCTGGTTCGGCTGTCTGGTTATGCCGATGGTTCTGATCGATATCTGGCATATGCCCCACTTGGAATCAATGACTGGATGATCTGCCATGTTGCATCGGTAACGGTTGCGCAGCAGTCTTACGCATTCGTGGAAAAGTACGAGATGGTATTTCTTGGATGCTTTGGAATTCTGGTCTGTCTTCTGATCTTATATATTATCCGAAAGAATCGTCAGAAGACGGAAGCGATTCTCCAGTCTGCACAGACGGATGAACTGACACAGGTGTACAACCGTAAATACGCGGAACGGTTTGCCGAAAATGCACTGGAAGAGGCGAAAGACGGAAGTATCCATGCGTTTTTCATCATGGATATAGACAGGTTTAAAGAAGTCAATGATGTCTACGGACATGCGGTGGGAGATGCGGTGCTTCATACTTTCGGTGCGTTGCTGGGAAGACAGTTTCGTGGGGATGATATAGTGGGACGAATCGGCGGCGATGAGTTTATTATCCTGATGCGAAATGTAACTACAAAAGAGGCCGTCAGAACAAAGGCGGAGCAGTTGCTGGCAGAGACGAAAAAGCTGGTGTTTGACGAGATGGCTGGAAGGGGTATTACGATCAGTGTGGGAATCGCGCTGGCTCCGGAGCATGGAAAAACCTATCTGAATCTGTACCGAAGCGCAGACCAGGCATTATATGAGACGAAACGGAACGGACGAAATGGATTTACAATCTATGGAGAAAACCGAGATATCACGGGAAAAAGATAAATTTACCGAAGTAACGTAAAAAAGGGATTGCACAGAGAAAAAAGAAGTGGTATGATATAGAAAAGCAGAACAAGGGGGTTCGAACAGTATCCTTGTTCTGCTTTTTTTGTTACATAGGAGACTCATAGTCAGTCTGAAATGAGAGGAGAGGATTCGTATGAAAAAATTCATGGAAAAATTCATAGAGACTGTAAGAAAATATGAGGAGCTGTTGGCATATGCGCAGGGAGAATTCATTCTTCCGTATCATTCCGGTGCGGGGATGATTGGGTATTATTATAGCCCGATTCCGCTTGTAAAGTAGTCTCGTAAAGGAATGCCAGGAGGCAAGGCATTATTTTTGAATCACCTGAAAATTAATTCTGTATAAATAATGGTTGAGCAAATGCAATGATTATTATTCAGAAACGAGACAGATAGAAAAATGCGCAAGAAACATCTGATTTTAATAAATATAATTACGTGAAAAACCAGCGGAAAGGCTCCCGGTTCCCGGGAGCCTTTCCGCGTCCGCTTTAGCAAAAATAACGTCTCTCTTACCAAAGCTCCGCCAGTTCATAAATCAATTTCTCGGTTTTCTCCCAACCCAGACAAGGATCCGTAATCGATTTTCCATAACAGTGTTCGCTCACTTTCTGAGCACCGTCCTCGATATAACTCTCGATCATCAGTCCCTTCACCAGTTTATGAACATCTTCTGAAACCTTACAGCTGTGCATAACATCCTTACTGATACGGATCTGTTCCGCAAACCGTTTTCCGGAGTTGGAATGATTGGTGTCTATGATAACAGCAGGATTTACCAGCTTTGTCTGAGCGGATTCGTTGACTTCCTGATAGTGTTCCAGGAGATTCTGCAGATCTTCGTAATGATAGTTCGGCATATTTCTTCCGAATTTGTCCACATAACCACGCAGAATCGCATGTGCGTAAGGATTACCGGGAGTTTTTACTTCCCAGCCGCGGTATAGGAACATATGACCATGCTGTGCGGCGATGATAGAATTCATCATGACAGAAATATCTCCGCCGGTCGGATTCTTCATACCTGCCGGGATGCCAACGCCGCTGGCGGTCAGACGGTGCTGCTGGTCTTCGACAGAACGGGCACCGATGGCAACGTAAGACAACAGATCCGATAAATATCTGTGATTTTCCGGGTACAGCATCTCATCGGCACAGGTAAATCCCGTCTCATTGACTGCTCTGGTATGCAGGTCACGGATCGCGATGATACCCTTTAACATGTCTTCTTTTTTTTCCGGATCCGGCTGATGCAACATACCCTTGTAGCCCATACCGATGGTTCTCGGTTTGTTTGTGTAGATACGGGGAATCATAAAAATCTTATCTGCGACCTTATCCTGTACGGTGCGGAGACGACTGATGTAATCGATCACCGCATCTTCATTATCCGCAGAACATGGTCCGATGATCAGCAGAAGACGGCCATCTTTCCCCTCGAAGATTTCGCGGATCTGTCTGTCACGGTCCGCTTTGATTGCTGCTATTTTTTCACTTACCGGAAACTGTTCTTTTAACTCCTTCGGGGTTGGTAGTTTCCGTAAGAATTCCATATCCATTTCCATAATTTCAAAAGCCTCCATAAAAAATAAAGAATTTTGCACTTCAACGCGTTGCAGTGCGAATCTGTTTATAATCATACTTGGTTACAGATGATTCGTCAACCCTTTTTTGAAATTTAATTACTCAATCTGCCATTTACAAATTTCGTAACTCTTCAGTACCCTCACAGTTACGAGCCAAAATGCATTTCTAATCACCTTCGGTGATGGCATTTTGACTTGTATGTCTCGGAATTTTGGCAAAAAACATGGCCACCGACTGAATTGTTACCTGTTTTCTTCAAAATCATGTTCATAAAAAATACCGGGAGCTTTTCAGATTTTACAGAGAAAAGCATCCGGTGGGACAAACATATTATGCTTTTTTCCCGGAGGGAAGCTGTGCCAGAATGATCGCTGCAAACATCAGCACACATCCTGATAACTCTCGTGCGGAAAGCTTCTGATTCAGAAGGATCCAGCCTGCCAGTACCGAGATGCAGGATTCCAGACTTAAGATCAGAGAAGCCACAGTCGGGTTCATATCTTTCTGTCCGATGATCTGCAGGGTGTACGCAACACCGCAGGACATCACACCGGCATAAAGAATCGGTACCCAGGCGGCAAAGATATCTGCCAATACGATATGTTCCGTAAAGACAGCCGGGATCGCACATAAGAATCCGCAGACAAAAAACTGGATACAGGACATTTTCACACCGTCAACCTTGGGCGAAAAATAGTCGATTACCAGAATATGTAAGGAAAACAGCAGGGAACATACCATGACCAGCAGATCCCCTTTTCCAACGGAAAAACCGTCTGTGATGCAAAGCAGATACAGTCCTGCCAGTGCAAGTGCAACAGCGATCCAGATGGTGGCGCCGCATTTTTTCCTCAGAAAGAAATGGCCAAGAATCGGAACGATAACAATATAGCAGGCAGTGATAAATCCTGCACGTCCGACCGTTGTATACTGGATGCCCATCTGCTGAAAACTGCTGGCAAGTGCCAGAAGAATACCGCAGCAGACACCGCCGAGAATCAGTGTACCGGTCTGTTCTGCCTGTTGTTGAGGCGATGGCAGTTCCTCTTTTTGGGCAGATTTTCTGTGATCCAGAAAGAAAATGCATGGAATCAGGACGATTCCTCCGATGATGCTTCGAACAGCGTTGAAAGTAAACGGACCCACGTGATCCATACCAACGCTCTGGGCTACGAAAGCCACACCCCAGATGGTGGCTGTCAGCAGCAGAAGCAGAGAATTTTTAAGCTGTGTCTTTTTCATAAAATCCCTTCCCTTCATAGTAATATCGGTAAAAGACAACTGTTCAACAGACACACAGATACCAAACAGCGTAACATATGCAATCATATCATGAGAAAAGAAAAAAAGGAAGCAAGAATAAGGAGGGTTCAGATACTTTTTGGAGATTTTTGGGGGTTTTCTATTGATAAATATTATCATTAAGGATAAAATCTACATAGTTGTCGGGAGGATTTTGAGATTCTGGAAACCTTCGGACGGATGACAGCAAGAAAATAAAGAAAAGAGGAATGCAGTCATGACATTAAGAGATTTACCGGTAGGAAAGACAGCAACGATTCGCTCGGTAGGCGGAGAAGGGGCGCTGCGTCAGCATTTTCTGGATATGGGACTGATTCCACAGGGAGAGGTAACAGTAGTAAAGTACGCTCCCATGGGAGATCCGATGGAACTGCGGATTCACAGTTATGAACTGACACTGCGTCTTGCAGATGCGGAGAAAATCGAGATTGAAAATATACGGGATGCCGGACAGGTAAAACCGGAAAAAAAAGAACGAACAGTAATCCCCCATCCGGGACTTGGAGAGGGTGGTAAATATCATGAGAAGGAAACGGAACATCCTTTGCCGGATACAGAGGTGCTGACATTTGCACTTGCAGGGAATCAGAACTGTGGAAAAACCACACTGTTTAATCAGCTGACCGGATCCAGTCAGCATGTGGGTAACTTTCCGGGAGTAACGGTGGACCGAAAAGATGGAACTATCAGGGGAAAAGAAAACACACTGGTGACCGATCTTCCGGGAATCTATTCCATGTCCCCATATTCCAGTGAGGAGATCGTTACAAGAAATTTTGTGCTGAATGAACATCCGAAAGGAATCATCAACATTGTGGATGCTACCAATATTGAGCGGAATCTGTATCTGACCATGCAGCTGATGGAGCTGGATATTCCGATGGTGCTTGCCCTGAATATGATGGATGAGGTACGGGAAAACGGCGGATCGATTCTGGTCAACCAGATGGAAGAGATGCTGGGGATACCTGTGGTTCCTATTTCGGCGGCGAAGAATGAAGGTATTGATGAACTGGTAGCCCATGCTCTGCATGTGGCAAAATATCAGGAACGGCCAAAGGAGACAGATTACTGTGATGCCAATGAAGATGGTGGTGCGGTACATAGATGTCTGCATGCGATCATGCATCTGATCGAAGATCATGCAAAGGCAACACAGATACCTGTCCGTTTTGCGGCGGCGAAGCTGGCAGAAGGGGATACGCTGATTCTCGAGGCATTGAAACTGGATCAGAATGAAAAAGAGATGCTGGAGCATATCGTGAAACAGATGGAAACAGAGCGTGGTCTTGACCGGGCGGCGGCAATTGCGCACATGCGATTTGATTTCATTGAAAATGTCTGCGATGAGACAGTGGTCAAACCACGGGAGAGTAAAGAGCATCTGCGAAGTGTGAAGATCGATAAGATACTCACCGGAAAATACACGGCGATTCCGTGTTTTATCGGGATCATGGGGCTGGTATTTTTCCTGACTTTTGGAGTAATCGGTGCTTTTTTACAGAATATCCTGGAAGTAAGTATCGATGCGCTGGGAGGTCTGGTGGATCAGTGGATGGGGGCAGCGAATGTCAACAGTGTCCTTCGGTCTCTGGTAATGGATGGAATCTTTACCGGCGTGGGAAGTGTCCTGAGTTTCCTGCCGATCATCGTTACACTGTTTTTCTTTTTATCCATGCTGGAAGACAGCGGATATATGGCAAGGGTGGCTTTTGTGATGGACAAGCTGCTCAGAAAGATCGGACTTTCCGGAAGAAGTATCGTACCGATGCTGGTAGGCTTTGGATGTACAGTACCGGGAGTTATGGCGAGCAGAACGTTGCCTTCGGAACGTGACCGTAAGATGACGATTCTTCTGACACCGTTTATGAGTTGTTCGGCGAAGCTTCCCATCTATGCGTTTTTTGCGGCGGCATTTTTCCCGAAGCATGGCACACTGGTGATGATCGCTTTGTATTTTGGCGGTATTCTGATGGGTATCCTGATGGCACTGGTATTCCGTGGGACTCTTTTTAAAGGCAATGCTGTACCGTTCGTGATGGAACTGCCCAATTACCGGATGCCGGGAGCCAAGAATGTGGGACACCTTCTGTGGGATAAGGCAAAAGATTTTTTGCAGCGTGCGTTTACTGTGATCTTTATGGCAACACTGGTGATCTGGTTCTTACAGACCTTTGATGGTCATCTGAATATCGTCAGTGATTCGCAGGAGAGTATCCTGGCGACGGTGGCCAGTGTGATCGCACCGGTTTTTGCACCGATGGGATTTGGCGACTGGAGGATATCCACAGCACTGATCACCGGATTCATGGCAAAAGAGAGTGTGGTATCTACGTTATCCGTTCTTTTCGGACAGACTTCGGTGCTGCTTGGCTGTATCACACCGGTATCGGCAGCCAGCCTGCTGGTGTTCTGTCTTCTGTATACACCATGTGTGGCGGCAATTGCATCCATTAAGAGGGAGCTTGGAAGCAAATGGGCGGTCGGTGTGGTGATCGGACAGTGCGTGATCGCCTGGGTGGCTGCGTTTGTGGTGTATTTGGTGGGAAGTATTTTATAGGATTGTGAGAGTGCAAAGTACGGAACAATCCGGTATCAGAGAAAGAAGCTGTACTGACAGAGAAAGTTGGTGCAGCTTCTTTCTGTCCGGAGATTGTTTTCCGGAAACATGTTGGAGACAGTTGACCGGAAGAACATACAACAGGTAAAATTAAAGTAATAAAAATGAGAAAAGAGAGGGTAATCGAATGAACAAATTACTGTATGGGGTGGCATATTATGATGAGTATATGCCGTGTGACCGACTGGCCAAAGATGTGGAGATGATGAAGGCAGCAGGGATCAATTTGGTGCGTATCGCAGAGTCCACCTGGAGTACCTGTGAACCGCAGGAGGGCGTGTTTGATTTCAGCCACGTGATACGGGTACTGGATGCGATGGAAGAAGCGGGCATCTCTGTGATCATCGGAACACCGACCTATGCGATCCCGACCTGGATGGTAAAATCTCATCCGGATGTACTGGCAACCACAAAGAAGGGACCAGGCATCTATGGGGCGCGTCAGATCATGGATATCACACATCCGGTATATCGTTATTATGGGGAACGGGTGATCCGGAAACTGATGGAGGTGTCTGCACACAGAAAATGTGTCATCGGCTTCCAGCTGGATAATGAGACAAAATATTATGACACTGCGGGAAAAAATGTGCAGGAACAGTTCGTCAAATACTTGCGGACAAAGTTTAACGATGATCTGGATGCGATGAATCAGGCGTTTGGATTGGACTACTGGAGCAACCGGATCAATGCGTGGGAAGATTTTCCGGATGTGCGTGGAACAATTAACGGAAGTCTTGGTGCGGAGTTCCAGAAGTTTCAGAGAACGCTGGTGGATGATTATCTGCAGTGGCAGGCGGATATTGTGAAAGAGTATGCAAGGGAAGATCAGTTCATCACCCATAACTTCGATTTTGACTGGCGGGGATATTCCTACGGAGTACAGCCGATGGTAGATCACAAACATGCAGCAAGGGCACTGACAGTAGCAGGGGTGGATATCTATCATCCGACACAGGACGAACTGACCGGTGCAGAGATTTCCTATGGCGGAGACAGTACCCGTTCACTGAAAGCAGATAATTATTTTGTTCTGGAGACAGAGGCACAGGGATTCCCGGGATGGGTTCCTTACGACGGACAGCTTCGTCTGCAGGCATTCAGTCATCTGGCTTCCGGGGCAAATATGGTGGAATACTGGCACTGGCATTCGATCCACAATTCTTTTGAGACATACTGGAAAGGACTGTTGAGTCACGACTTTAAGGAAAACGATACGTATCGTTCTGCGAAAGTGATTGGTAAGGAGTTTGCGGAGCTAGGAAACCATCTGGTGAATCTGAAAAAACACAATAAAGTCGGTTTCCTTGTGAGCAATGAAGCACAGACTGCGTTGGACTGGTTTCCGATTGACGGAACCGCAGGCGGTGGTGGCGGATGCAAATATAACGATGTGGTCCGGTATGTCTATGATCAGTTATATAAACTGAATGTGGAATGCGATTTCCTGTGGCCGGAAACAGAAAGTTTTGCGCAGTATGATCTGCTGGTAGTGCCGGCACTGTACGCAGCACCGGAAGCCCTGCTTCAGAAAATCAATGACTATGTGGCAGCAGGCGGTCATCTGTTTACCACATTCAAGACCGGTTTCACGGATGAGAATCTGAAGGTGTTCCATGACAGCCAGCCACATATTCTGGACCAGTGTCTGGGTATTTCCTACAGCCATTTTACGTTCCCGAAACAGGTAAAACTGTCAGGAGAGACGTATCACTGTGAAGATAATGAGTTGAAAAATTTTATGGAACTGGTGAACCCGGAAGGGGCACAGGTGCTTGCTTCTTATGATCATTATAATTGGAAGCGGTATGCGGCAGTGACGAGAAATGCGTATGGAAAGGGAACGGCTACTTATCTCGGCTGCTGGACCGGTGATGCGATGCTTCGGGAGATCCTTACGGATGTGCTGAAGGATGCAGGATTGTGGGGTATGGAACAGGAAGTGGAGTTCCCGGTGATTATCAAGAAGGGGACAAATGATCTTGGAAAAGAAGTTGTATATTATCTGAACTATTCGCCGGAAGTACGGAATGTGATTTATCATGGCACTGATGGAGAGGAATTGTTTGGAAAGGCTGCAGTTACTGATGGACAGGTTTTGGAAATCGGGGGCTGGGATCTGAAGATTGTGGAACGGTAAATAAAAGGGGAGCTGTCCTTCATGGATGAAAACTATGGAGGACGGCTTTTTTTGCTTTGTCTATCCCCCGGATGAGGATATAAAAAAGAAAAAAGTGCGAAAATATCGGTTGAAAAAAGGATAAAAATATAACCCCACAGGGGGCTTGCGAGGAGAGAAAAGACAGGTTATGATAGGCACACAACAGAAGAAGGTTGTAAGTTCGCTCAGACCGTACTGCCTCCTCCGCATCTAAAAGCAGTATGGGTTGGAAAGCAAATAATGTCAGAAGTGAGGAAAGAAATCCGGGAAAGATTCCTTTCCTTTCTTTTTACAGAAATCTGAAAGGGGAAACATATGAAGAAGAAAATGGTTGCGGTATTGCTCGCAGCAGGTCTGGTGATATCGCTGGCGGCCTGTGGGGGTACATCAGAAACAGGTAATACTGCGGATGTGAAGACGGGGAATGAGGAAACAGCAGATGATGAACCTGCAGAAGAAGCAGAAAATACAGAAGAATCTACACTGACATACGGATCCGGAGATTATACACGGATCAATCCTGCGATGGATGAGCACTGCGAGATCAATGTGCTGTTATTTAACGGACTGACTGCTCATGATGCGGATGATCAGGTAGTGCCGGGGCTTGCAGAAAGTTGGGATTATGATGAAGATACTTATACCTATACATTCCACATCAGAGATGGAATTAAATGGCATGATGGGGAACCATTTACGGCAGACGATGTAAAATTTACAATAGAAGCGATCATGGATCCGGACAACGGATCGGAGAATGCACCAAATTATGAAGATGTGCAGGAAATTACAGTCACAGATGACCAGACGATTGCCTTTAAACTGGCAGAACCAAATGTGGCATTTCTGGAATATATGACAATGGCGATTTTGCCAAAACATCTTCTGGATGGAGAAGATATGCAGGAGTCGGATTTCTTCCGTCATCCGATAGGAACAGGTCCATATAAGCTGGAAAGTTGGGATGCAGGGCAGTCAATTGTCATGGTGAAAAATGAAGATTACTACCTTGGCAGTCCGAAAATCGATAAAGTAATCTTTAAGATTGTAGAGGATGACAATACACAGGCAGTACAGTTACAGTCCGGTGAGATTGATATGGCTCTGTTAGATCCGAAAAATGCACAGAGTTTTAAGAATACAGAAGATTATACCTGCTATGATATGACAACTTCGGATTATCGTGGTATTATGTTTAATTTCGGCAACGATTACTGGACGGAAAATAAAGATATTATTCCGGCAGTATGTTATGGTATTGACCGGCAGGCAATTATTGATGCAGTGCTTCTGGGTCAGGGAATGCCGGCCTATGGTCCATTGCAGAGAAATATCTACAATGATGAGAAGGTGGAACATTATGATTATAATCCGGAAAAGGCAAAAGAGATTCTTGAGAATGCGGGATGTACCATGGACGATGATGGTTTCTACGAGAGAAATGGAGAAGAAATCGGCTTTGTGATCAGCGTCATGTCCGGAGAACAGGATCGAATTGATATTGCACAGGCAGCGGCACAGCAGTTGCAGGAGATCGGCATCAACTGTACGGTAGATATTCCGGCACAGATGGACTGGGGAGGACAGATGGCCTGCCTGATCGGCTGGGGAAGCCCGTTTGATGCAGATGATCATACCTACAAAGTTTTCGGAACGGATAAAGGAGCCAATTATTCCGGTTATTCCAATGAAAAAGTGGATGAATATCTGACACTGGCAAGACAGTATGAAGATCAGGAAACCCGTGCGAAATATTATGATCTTTTCCAGGAAGAGCTGGCAAAGGATCCGGCATATGCATTTATCTGTTATATTGATGCCAATTATGTGGCGGATTCGGATATCAAAGGAATCTCCGAAAAGACCGTACTTGGTCATCACGGAGTTGGTATTTTCTGGAATATTCAGGAATGGGAAATCGTGAAATAAAAAGAAAGATGAGAGATGCAAAGAGACTGGTAACAGTCTCTTTATGCAGTTTTGAGAGGTTAGTCATGAATGAGTTACTGAAGGCAGAACATCTGTCAGTAAGCTTTTTTACGGATGCCGGTGAAGTGGAAGCGGTTCGGGATGTAAGTTTTACTGTGGAAAAAGGGGAAGTACTGGCCATTGTGGGAGAATCCGGGTGCGGAAAGAGTGCATTGTGCAAAAGTATTATGAAATTACTTCCGAAGACAGCAAAAATCAAGTCCGGGAAAATACTGGTGAATGGAGCGGATATTACGGACTATACGGAAAAGAATATGTCACGGCTGCGTGGAGAACTTTTTTCGATGGTCTTTCAGGATCCGATGACATCTCTGAATCCGACAATCACGGTTGGAAAACAGATCGGGGAGGCGGTGAGGATCCATAATAAAAAAATGTCGAGAGGACAGATCAGAAAAAGAGTTATAGAACTGATGCAGTTGGTGGAAATAGACAGACCGGAAGAAAGGATCCGTCAGTATCCTCATGAATTTTCCGGGGGTATGCGTCAGAGAGCAGTTATGGCAATTGCCCTTGCCGGTGATCCGAAGATTTTGTTTGCCGACGAACCTACGACTGCGTTGGATGTGACGATTCAGGCGCAGATTCTTGATGTTTTCCGGAGAATCCAGAAAAAAATGGAGATGGCAACCGTCTTTATCAGCCATGATCTTGGTGTTGTAGCAGGAGTGGCAGACCGTGTAGCTGTTATGTATGCGGGAAAGATTGTGGAAATCGGGACAGCAGAGGAAATTTTTTATGATCCAAGGCATCCGTATACCTGGGGACTGCTACAATCACTTCCCATCCTGGCAGGAGAAAAAGAATGGCTTCCGACACTGCCTGGCATGCCGCCTACTCTGATTCATCCGCCAAAGGGTGACGCGTTTGCGGAAAGGAACGTATATGCAATGAGAATAGACTATGAAAAAGAGCCTCCTATGTTTCGGGTTACAGATACTCATTATGCGGCGACCTGGCTGCTGGATGAGCGGGCGCCGAAGGTGAAGGTTCCGACGGGAGGACAAAGGGATGGAGAATGATATTATACTGGATGTGCAGCATCTTTCACATGTGTTCCGGCTGAACCGGAAAACAAAAGTCAAAGCAGTAAACGATGTTTCTTTTCGGATAAAAAAAGGTGAAATTTACGGACTGGTAGGAGAATCCGGATCCGGGAAATCCACAGTGGCACGCTGTGTCATGAATATATACAAACCTTCCGGGGGAGAAGTCTTTTATAAAGGGATTCCTGTCTGTAAAAACAGGGAATTTCAAAAAAACCGGAAAATGTTGCAGATGACGAGGCAGATGATTTTTCAGGACTCAGCTTCCAGTCTGAATCCGGGAATAAAAGTCAGAGATATCGTGGCGGAACCGCTGCGTATTCAGTCACGGAAAATCCGTACAGATAAAAGAGAAATAGAAAAACAGCTGGAGATGGTGGGACTTGACGGTAGTTATCTGGAGAAATATCCGTATGAATTGTCCGGTGGGCAACGACAGAGAGTGGCAATTGCGCGGGCACTGTTAGCAAAACCGGATCTGATTGTGGCAGATGAGCCAATCGCATCGCTGGATGTATCTATTCAGGCACAGATGGTCAATTTGTTTCGAAAATTGCAGAAAGAGCAGGGATTTTCCTTTCTTTTTATTGCACATGATCTCTCGATGGTGAGATTCCTGTGCGATCGGATCGGAGTTATGTATCATGGAGGACTGGTTGAAGAAGGAACCACAAAGGATGTGTTTTCACATCCGGAACATAAATATACAAAAGCATTGTTAGAAGCAATTCCCGTACCGGATCCGAGGGAAGAACGAAACAGAAGGGTGATGAAGTGCAATGAGGGGTGAACAGGTATTATATTATGGGAAAAAATTGCTGATTTTTATCATCAGTGTATGGGTACTGTCTCTTGTAACGTTTTATGTGTCCAGACTTGCACCGGGAGATCCGCTGATTTCTTACTATGGAGAACGCGTGGAAAAGATGAGCCCGGAAGAAAGGGAATGGGCAGAGGAGAAAATGGGGCTGAATGAGAAAATATCTGTGCAGTATGCAAGGTGGATCCGTCAGGCATTTCATGGGAATTTTGGAATTTCCTATAAATATAAAATGGATGTACTGGAGGTATTGAAAAGCAGAATCGGCAATACACTGGTTCTCGGAGGAATTGGCTTTCTGGTCATATTTTTCGGATCGTTGTTTCTGGGAGTGGTGTGTGCATGGAAAGAGGGCGGATGGACAGACCGGATGATCTGTAAAGTGGGAACGGTAATCAGCTGTGTACCGGAGTTCTGGCTGGCGCTGGTACTGATTCTTGTATTTTCTGTTTCTCTTCGATGGCTTCCGAGTTCAGGAGCTTATGCGGTAGGCAGGGAAAATAATATTATGGATCGGATTGTACATATGATTCTTCCTCTGACGGTTATTGTGACGGAACATCTCTGGTATTACGGCTATATGATCCGGAATAAAATGCTGGATGAGATCCGGGCAGAGTATGTATTGCTGGCGAAAGCAAAAGGAATGAAAAAGTCCCGGATCATGCTTTTTCATTGCATGAGAAATATCATGCCGGCGTATCTAAGTATTATGGCAATTTCTGTGGCACACATTATGGGTGGAACGTACGTGGTGGAAACGGTTTTTTCCTATCCTGGAATCGGCACACTGGCATATGAAAGTGCCCGCTATAAAGACTATAACCTGCTGATGGTAGTCAGCCTGCTGTCCGGGATTATAGTGATTGTCTGTAATATGGCAGCACAGATTATTAATGAGAGGATCGATCCGAGAATCCGCATCAGCAGACAGCCGGATATGCAGGAGGTGAGGGAATATGAATGATCCGTTTGAAATTGTCGGTATAAGGCAGGAACTTCAGAATCATCAGATGCAGGAACAAGAAAACAGACGGTACCGGGCAATTCCCTGGTTTTCTGTTGTTGTTCTGCTGATAATTGTCGGGGGATGCCTGTTTTGTGAAAAGTTTATGACAAAAGATCCGTCTTATATGGATCTGAAAAATTATACTGTCGCACCATGCAGGGAGTTTCTGTTTGGAACAGATACTATGGGACGGGACATTTTCTCCATGATATGGTATGGTGGACGGCAGTCTCTGTTTATAGGATTTGTGGCAACAATGGTATCCACCGGTATTGCAATTATATTTGGAACAGTCAGTGGTCTGGCACCGGAATGGTTGGATATGTTACTTATGAGAATGACAGAGATTTTGCTGAGCATTCCCAATCTGCTTTTGGTTATTTTTCTGCAGGCGATTCTGGGGAAGGCAAATGTGCTGAGTCTGTCGCTGGTTATAGGAGTTACAAGCTGGACCAGTATAGCGAAAGTAGTAAGAACAGAAGTGCGTCAGCTAAGAAGCAATGAATATGTAGTTGCAGCCAGATGTATGGGTGGCGGCTTTTTCTATATTCTCCGGAAACATCTTGCCCCCAACTTTTTATCTTCTATTATGTTCATGGTAGTTATGAATATTCGAAGTGCGATTGTGGAAGAATCTACGCTGAGCTTTATGGGGATCGGGTTGCCACTGGAGATCATCTCCTGGGGAAGCATGCTGTCACTGTCAGAAAAAGCACTGCTTACCGATGGCTGGTGGATCATTCTGATTCCCGGGGCGTTTCTTGTTGTAACCTTATTGGCCATTACCGGGATAGGAGATTATCTGAGAAAAAAGTTGAATAAGAAAGAGAGTTATCTGTAGAACGGAAGAAAATGCGATATGACGGATTCTTTTCTGACATTTTTTCTCATTCTGTTGTTTTTGATTGCATCTTTTTTTGAAACAAAGTAAAATACTAATGGAAAAAATGAAATAACGTAACTGTTCAGTACCTTCACAGTTACGAGCCAAAATGCATTTAAACGATAAAAACACGCTTTGCGAGTTTTTATCGTTATCGCGGCACTCCTCAAGGTTCCGTGCAAGCACGGACTTTGACTCGTTGCTCGCGTAAATCACCTTCGGTGATGGCATTTTGGCTTGTATGTCTCGGGATTTTGACATATTCATGTCAAAACACCTCGCGGGACAGTGGCTACTGAATAGTTACGAAATAACAATATATGCAGGAGGAGAAACATGGATAACAAAGAATTCGCTTTACAGGAACACGAAAAATGGGCTGGAAAAATCGAAGTGATTAGTCGTGCAAAACTGGATACTCCGGAAGATCTGGCTGTCTGCTATACACCGGGTGTTGCGGAACCCTGTATCAAAATATCAGAGGATGTGGATCTTTCTTATAAATATACCCGTCGTCACAACATGGTAGCGGTCGTTACAGACGGAAGTGCCGTACTGGGACTGGGTGATATCGGACCGGAGGCAGGTATGCCGGTTATGGAAGGAAAATGCTGTCTGTTCAAGGCATTTGGCGATGTGGATGCATTTCCGTTGTGTGTGCGCACCAAAGATGTGGACGAGATCGTAAAGACTGTCAGCCTGCTGGCAGGAAGTTTCGGTGGAGTTAATCTGGAAGATATCTCCGCACCGCGTTGTTTTGAGATCGAACGCAAGTTAAAAGAGTGTTGTGATATTCCGATCTTTCATGATGACCAGCACGGAACCGCAGTGGTAACAATGGCAGCTATGCTCAATGCGCTGAAAGTAGTCGGAAAGAAGATTGATGAGATCAAAGTAGTAACTTCCGGAGCAGGTGCAGCCGGTATCGCGATCATCAAACTGCTGATCAGTATGGGCCTGAAAAATGTGATCATGTGTGACCGGAAGGGTGCGATCTACAAAGGCCGTGAAGGACTGAACAAAGAAAAAGAAGAGATGGCTGAGATCTCCAACAGGAACATGGAAAAAGGAAGTCTGGCAGATGTGATCAAGGGGGCAGACGTATTTATCGGTGTATCCGCACCGGGAACGGTGACACAGGAAATGGTTCGCACAATGGCTCCGAATCCGATTCTTTTCCCGATGGCAAACCCGACACCGGAGATTATGCCGGAAGAGGCAAAGGCTGCAGGTGCAGCTGTGATCGGAACCGGAAGAAGTGACTTCCCGAACCAGATCAATAATGTACTGGCATTCCCGGGTATCTTCCGTGGCGCACTGGATGTGAGAGCGAGCGATATCAACGATGAGATGAAGGTAGCCGCTGCATATGCGATCGCAAATATTATCACGGATGAGGAGAGAAATGCAGAGTATATCATTCCCAATCCATTTGACAAACGGGTGGCAAAGGCGGTTGCCGAGGCAGTTGCGAAGGCTGCAAGAGATACGGGAGTTGCAAGAATCTAAGAAATTCAGAAGCTGCTGTGGTGATGGAGTGGCTGTGTGTATAGTTGCTCAGGCGGGAAAGTGATAGAAAAACAGAAAATCAGATGCAGGCTACAGAAATACTGTAACGGCATCTGATTTTTTACTGCAATAGATAACAAAAATTGATCTGTGGATCGATTTTGACTATTTATTTCTGGTGCTTCTGACGATAGGCTCTTGGAGAGACACCTACCAGTTTTTTGAATGCCTGTGTAAAATAGTTCTGCGAAGAAAATCCGCTGGACTCGGCGATCTGTGTGATGGAGTAGTCGGTGTCACACAACAATCGTTTGCTGTGGGTGATCCGCAGTTGTAGCAGGTAGTTGATCGGTGAGACGGAGAAGGCAGCAGAAAACTGATGGGAGAGATAGAATTTATCCCAGTGGACGATGGCTGCGATCCGCTCGAGTGTTACCGGTTCGTGGAAGTGTTCTTCGATGTAGGCTTTGGCGCGCTGACATTCATAGGGGATATCGGTTGGCGGCGCAAAGGAGAATTCTTTTCCGGTGATCCGGTGGAGCTGCAGAAGCAGAATGGACAGATAATGCTGGCAGACTTCCTCATAGGAAGTCTGTTTTTTTTGTAGTTCTTCCAGGATCGTGTGCAGGAGTGAGAGGATCATTTCCCGGTGGGAGGAGAGCTGGAAGATCTGGAAGGGGGAGAAGGTTTCTCCTTCGTGGAAGCGAAACTGTAGATTATCGATTCCCAGCACAATATAGTGCATTTTCTTTTCCGGTGAGGAGCGCTCGGTGTGGTGGACTTTGGGGTTGACGATGACGAGGTTGTTTTTTCGCAGAGGGATCTGGGTTTCATCGGTGCACAGCCATCCTTCGCCGTCGGTTACGTAGAAGAGTTCGGTACAGTCGTGGGAGTGGAGGACGCCGTTCCAGTCGGAGCCGAAGGAGGAGGAGGTTACGTAGCGGAGGTGTTGGTGGGGCGGCTGGTGTTCGGGGGATAAGTCTGTTAAGGAATAGGATAGGGTGGACATGTGAAAGCCTCCTTGTAGGTTAGTTGATAGACGGACGAAATTGAGCACCTGCTTCTGGGGACAGACAACCGCTGGTAACGCAAATATGAACTAGTCACCAACTCCGACTATGTTCACGAGGGTCGGCTGACCCTCGCGAAAGTCTGCGTTGCATTGCATCCGAAGGAAGCTGCCAGTGGCAGGTTCCGTAGGTAGGTGCCGGATTTCATCTTTGCTAAGGACACCAGCAAAAGGCTGTCTGTCTCCAGAAGCAGGTGCTCAATTTCTGACAGCGGTTATGCTGCAACATTACTGTCGGGTGGACAACACTGGTATGAAAATGAAGTATAATTTCATCTGGGGAAAACAGTGGATGAAATTTTTCCATTTATATATGTCAGTATAGCAAAGAATCGCGTATACCGCAAGATATCTAATGTTTGGAACAAAAGTAGCATAGAAAGAATGGTGGGGATTGGATATAATGAATTTAGTGCAGCGGACGGGAAACAGCCGCCTGTCTGATGCAGACTGGAATAGGACTGCCGGCAGTGAGAGACAGATAGGGGAAAAGGTCATTGTCGGCAGTTATTTCTGGTGATTTATGATTTGGGATTGGATATAAGCGGAATTGGTAAGGTTCCGAGAGTGATAATAAAGAAAGGGAGAGGTGTGTGTTATGGGTAAAGAGTGTACAACGGGCAGAGTAACGATTCCGACTGATGTGGATGTCGTACCGGAGACACTGGAGCTGGTGAAACGGTGGGGGGCGGATGCGATCCGTGACTGTGACGGAACGGATTACCCGGAAGAACTGAAGAAGGTGGATGCGAAGGTATACGCAACATATTATACAACCAGAAAAGATAATGTATGGGCGAAAGCGAATCCGGATGAGATTCAGCAGATGTATATTATGACATCTTTCCATACGGCAACGAAGGGAGAACTGTCGATTCATCTGATGGAGCATCTGTATCCGGATATGCTGAAGGTGAATTCCCGTGATGATATTACAAGATGGTGGGAAGTTATTGACCGTACGACAGGAAAAGTGGTTCCGGTGACAGAGTGGAGTTACAGTGAGGAGACCGGTGATGTGACCATCAAACCGGCGAAGGCTTTTCATGATTATACGGTAAGTTTTCTGGCTTATATTATGTGGGATCCGGTTCATATGTATAATGCGGTGACTAATGACTGGCAGGGTGTGGAAAAACAGATCACATTTGATGTCCGTCAGCCGAAGACAAAAGAATACTCCAAGAAACGTCTGAGAAAATTCCTGGAGAGTCATCCGTATGTGGACGTGGTTCGTTTTACTACATTTTTCCATCAGTTTACACTGATCTTTGATGAGCTGGCGAGAGAAAAATATGTAGACTGGTATGGTTATTCTGCATCGGTAAGTCCGTATATTCTGGAACAGTTTGAACAGGAAGTAGGTTATAAGTTCCGTCCGGAATTTATCATTGACCAGGGTTACATGAATAACATGTACCGGATTCCGTCCAAGGAATTCATGGATTTTACCGCATTCCAGAGAAGAGAAGTTACGAAGCTTGCAAAAGAGTTTGTGGATATCGTGCATGAGTATGGAAAAGAAGCTATGATGTTCCTCGGCGATCACTGGATCGGCATGGAGCCGTTTATGGATGAGTTTAAGTCCGTAGGTCTGGATGCTGTGGTAGGTTCCGTGGGAAATGGAGCGACGCTTCGTCTGATCAGTGATATTCCTGGTGTCAAATATACCGAGGGACGTTTCCTTCCGTATTTCTTCCCGGATACCTTCCATGAGGGTGGAGATCCGGTAAAAGAAGCAAAAGTCAACTGGGTAACCGCGCGTCGTGCGATCTTAAGAAAACCGATCGACCGTATCGGTTATGGCGGATACCTGAAACTGGCGGTACAGTTCCCGGAATTTATCGATTATGTGGAAAGTGTCTGCAAGGAATTCCGTACCCTGTATGAAAATATCAAAGGAACCACACCGTACTGTGTAAAAACCGTAGCCGTATTAAACTGCTGGGGTAAGATGCGTGCGTGGGGTAATCATATGGTACATCATGCGATTTACCATAAACAGAACTATTCTTATGCGGGCATCATGGAAGCGTTGAGCGGTGCACCGTTTGATGTACGGTTTATCACTTTTGATGATATCCGCAAGAACCCGGATATGCTCAAAGATATCGACGTCATCCTGAATGTGGGCGACGGTGATACCGCATATACCGGTGGGGACAACTGGACGGATGAGACGATTGTTTCTGCGATCAATGAATTTGTATACAACGGCGGCGGATTTATCGGAATCGGTGAGCCGACCGGTCATCAGTGGGAAGGCAAATACATTCAGTTAAGAAGTGTTCTTGGAGTGGAACGCGAAAATGGATTTGACCTGAACAAAGACAAATACAACTGGGAAGAGCATACCCACTTTATCACTGAGGACTGCAAGGGAGATGTGGACTTCGGAGAAGGAAAGAAAAACATGTATGCTCTGCCGGATACTACGATCATCCGCCAGATCGATAAAGAAGTGCAGATGGCAGTCAACTCTTTTGGAGAAGGAAGAGGCGTCTATATCAGCGGTCTGCCATACAGCTTTGAAAACAGCCGTGTGCTGTACCGTGCGATCCTGTGGGCTGCACACGATGAAGAAAACCTGCATCGCTGGTTCAGCAGCAATTACAACGTAGAAGTACATGCCTATGTAAAGAATGGTAAATACTGTATCGTAAACAATACTTATGAACCGCAGGATACGGTTGTTTACAAAGGTGATGGAACAAGTTTTAATCTGCATATGGAAGCAAATGAGATTATCTGGAAGGAAATCTGAGAGTAAATAGAAACTAATGCAAACAGAAACTAAAATGTAAAATATTGACTTTCTGACAGAATACAGGTAAAATAAAGTATGTTTAGCGGCTTGCCGGGAGTCAAGCCGCTATTTTCGTTGCCAAGCATACGACAAAAGGTCCGGTGGACCTTTTTAGTGATATTGTATACGAAGGGAGCTGACAGTGACAGCTTCTGCGGAGGGGATGGTATGCAAAGGCGATTTTGTGGCAAGAATGATCACGTGATGAGATTGTAAGAAAACCACAATGAAGAAGCGTAAGAAACAGGAAACTGTCAACCAGTCTGAATATCTGCAACAATCATGTGCGTGCAGTTATAGATGTTCAGATCTCTCAGGGAAACCCCGGAAAAGTAATGGGAGGAACAAGATGAAGAAAATATGGATTACCGGTGCGGAGGGACATATCGGAACCGCACTGCTCGATCTGCTTGAAGGCGTGGAATACCAGTTGCTGCCGACGGATATCGAGGAAGTGGATATCACAAAGATTGATGAGGTTACACAGTTTGTACATGTCAACCGTCCGGATGTTGTGATCAACTGCGCAGGCTTGACCGATGTACAGGAATGTGAAAACAATGTAGATGAAGCGTATCGTGTCAATGCGATCGGTGTGAGAAATGTGGCACTGGCTGCCAATGAGGTCAATGCGAAAGTGATACAGATTTCTACTGATGATGTCTTTGATAAGGAATCGCGGGTTCCGTATAATGAATTTGACAATGTGCATCCGAGAACGATCTATGGAAAATCAAAAGAAGCGGGAGAAAAGATTTTAACCCAGCTGTTAAACCGGTTTGTGATCATCCGAAGCTCCTGGATCTATGGAATCGGAAGAGATTTTGTGGATGAAGTGCTTCGCAATGTGGGACAGGGAAAGACGATGGAAGTGCCGAACAACCAGTATGCGGCGCCGACCAGCGCGAAAGAACTGGCGAAGGTGATCCGTTATTTTATTGATAATGAAGAGTATGGTCTGTACCATGTGGTCTGCCCGGGAAGCTGCAGCAGATATGAATTTGCAAGAACGATTCTTGAGTATTCCGGAAAAGCCGGAGAACTGGATCTGTATCCGGTTGTGATCGAGGATTCTGCGCGCCCGACATACTCCGTTCTGGACAACATGATGCTTCGTCTGACCGGCATCGAAGAGCCGAAAGACTGGAAGGCAGCCCTGAAAGAATATCTGGATGAGACAGGAGGGCTGGAATAATGGCAAAAAATACTGCAGAAAAAACAAAGAAGAAAATTGGTCTGTCTACGCAGATCTTCATCGCGCTGCTGATCGGAGCTCTGTTTGGAGTTGTGATCCATTACTGGATTCCTTCCAGTTATATCAAAGATACCGTCATCGTAGAAGGGGTTCTCTATGTGGTTGGACAGGGATTCATCCGTTTGATGCAGATGCTGGTTGTACCTCTGGTATTCTGCTCTCTGATCTGCGGAAGTATGGCCATCGGAGATACCAAGACTCTTGGAAAAGTTGGTGTAAAAACCATCGGATTCTATCTGGTAACCACAGCCCTGGCTGTATGCGTGGCCCTGGGAAGTGCTCTGCTGATCAATCCGGGCCGGGGTCTTGATATGGATGCTGTTCAGAAAGGAACCGTATCTTCCACTACAGAAGCCACCAGCCTGGTGGATACTCTGTTAAATATCATCCCGAAAAACCCGGTACAGTCCATGGCGAACGGCGATATGCTGCCGATCATCGTATTTGCCCTGTTTGTCGGTATCATGCTGGCAAAACTGGGAACCAGAGGTTCGGTTGTAGCAAACTTCTTCAGCCAGTTTAACGATGTGATGATGGAGATGACCATGGCGATCATGAAGGTCGCACCGATCGGCGTGTTCTGTCTGATCGCGCGTACCTTTGCAACGGTTGGTTTCTCCGCATTTGCTCCGATGTTAAAATATATGGGCAATGTAACTCTGGCTCTGGCGATCCAGTGTCTGGTGGTATATCAGATCCTTTTGTTTGTTTTCACCAGACTGAATCCATTCAAGTTTATCAAGAAATTTCTGCCGGTTATGGGATTTGCATTCTCCACAGCAACATCCAATGCGACGATCCCTATGTCCATCGACACACTGAGTAAGAAAATGGGTGTATCCAAGCAGATATCTTCTTTTACTATCCCTCTGGGTGCCACCATTAACATGGACGGAACATCCATCATGCAGGGCGTGGCAGTAGTATTTATCGCTCAGGCCTACGGCATTCCCCTTACTATGGGTAACCTTGCAACCGTAGTCGTAACTGCCACTCTGGCATCTATCGGTACAGCCGGTGTGCCAAGCGTTGGTCTGGTGACTCTGGCGATGGTACTGAATTCCGTAGGACTTCCGACCGAAGGTATCGCCCTGATCATGGGTATCGACCGTATCCTGGATATGATCCGTACCGCAGTCAACATCACCGGTGATGCTGTATGTACAACGATCGTATGCCATCAGGAAGGCAGCCTGAACAGAGAAGTATTTAACAGAGATTAAGAATAAAACAAAAAAGAAAGGCACGAAGCTGTCGGAATCAGAAAATCCGATGGTTTCGTGCTTTTTTTAGGTGAAAATTTATCAAGAATGAAAGGTGTCTGATGCCAGAGATTACGGAGCGGTGACCGGGAAGGATAGCGTTACCTCGAAGAGCGTATCTGTCTGGAAAACTACAAGCTTTCCACCCATCCGCTCCATATTCCGCGTACTGCTCTTGAGACCGATGCGGTTGCTTTCTACTGCGGAATGTTCCGGTTTCACAGTATTTTTTAAGGCAAGACACAGCGCAGCATCTTTGTTGATTTCCGGCGGAAGCTGCATGGAAAGCGTGACTGTTTCCTGTTTGCTGCCATATTTCAGAATATTGGAAAACAGATTATTCAGGATCCGCTTGCAAAGTTCCGTATCAACCCGGATCGTAAGTGCATCCGGCGAAGCAATGTCGGAAGTGCCAGCATCCGGAAAATGCAGCTCCGTGTGAAACCCGGCAAGTTCCAGAAAATCCATCTGTTCCCGAAAAAGTTCGAGAAGCCGGGAAAGCGAAAAAGAGATCATCCGGATCTGTTCCGGTTCGGACGCGTCGTACACCAGCGCATATTCAAACATCCGGTCGGTGAGCCTGCGGATATCATCGGTTTTTTGCAGGCAGCGGTCGACATAAGTACTCTGCATGGCGGGATTGCGGTTTAATTGCAGGATGTCCAGATACCCGTGGAGAACGGTCAGCGGTGTGCGCAGATCGTGGGAGAGGGCGGCGATCAGTTCCCGGTTGGACTGGTGTGCTTCCTGTTCCTGACGGATATTCTGATCGAGGGTGAGACGGAGATGGTCAAGTTCCCGGGAGAGAACACCGATCTCGTCGACACCGGAAGATACAAGCGGAGTGGAGAGATCACCGGCGGACATGCGAAGAATCTCCTGCTTTAAAAGCACAACCTGCTTCATTTTCCGGTTGATAAAAAACAGCAGGATCAGAAGGAACAGACCGACCGACACAAACAAAGAGAACAGGAAGTAAGGAAAGATAAATACGGAACTGTGATAAAAGTTGACAATCACGGTTGCGTAGCCATTTTTAAATTTTGTATTCCGTTCATGTTGTTGCTCCATCACCCCGTCAGTCAGACGATATCCGATATCAAAGAAGGACTGAAACTGTTCTTTATCCATACAGCGTGGATACTGGCCGGCGCGGTAGATACCGTCTTCCATACCGTAGATAGCGAGACCGGTGTAATCATCCAGCTGATCAAACAATGGCTGTAGTTTTTTTACGGCTTCGGTATCTGCTTCGGAAGCGGGAATATCGTAGTTTAAAGCTTCTGTTCCGAGCATGGTCCAGAAATTTTCATCCAGTTGCGGAATGGGGAGGGATATGGGAAGATTTGTTTCTGTGACCAGGTGAAGGACGTACCATTTGTTTGCCCACAGGGTATGAAAAAGACCGAGGCAGAGCAGTGCGGAGGCAAAAAGGAGCAACAGCAGTTTGGTTCGGATATGTCGGATCTTAATCACAGTGATACCCCCTTCCCCATGTGGTTTTTATGTAAACCGGATTCGATGGATCCGGTTCGATCTTCTGACGCAGATTCCGGATATGGACGGTAATCGTGTTGCCGGCGCCGTAATAGTAAGGTTCCTCCCAGATTGCTTCATAGAGCCGCTGTGGAGAGAAAATCTGTCTGCGGTTGGAAAGCAGTAGCTTCAGGATCTGGTACTCGGTGGAGGTGAGAGTTACCGGCTGACCCTTCAGAGTTACTTTTTCCGACCGGGGATCCAGGCACAGATCGCCGCAGGTCAACAGATTGGATGCTGACTGTCCGGCAGTCGGGGATTTTCCCTGATAAATGCGGTAACGGCGAATCAGCGCTCTGGTGCGTCCGAGAAGTTCCGTATAGGAAAAGGGTTTTGCAAGGTAATCGTCCCCGCCACTGGAAAAGCCCATAAGTTTATCGCTGTCGGAAGTCCTGGCGCTTAAAAACAGGATCGGTACGTTGGTCAGCTGCCGGATCTTCTGGCAGGTTTCGTACCCGTTTAACCCCGGCATCATGATATCGAGAATAATCAGATCAAAACTGTCTTTTTCCAGAAAATGAAGGGCTGAACTGCCATCGGCAGCCTCTGTCATCCGGATACCTTCCCCTTCCAGTAAAACATGTATGATATCACGAATTTCCGGGTTGTCGTCTACGACAAGAACCTGTGTGGTTTGCTGCTCCATGTGTTTTCCTCCGCTTTTTCGTAAAACTTCTGGTAACTATTCAGTAGCCACTATCCCGCGAGGTGTTTTGGCATAAATAGATAGTCCAGACTCTGCATTTGCAATTGCATGGTACCGGATGTTGCCCGGTAACTTTCTGCTCTTCATTATACAGGAATTTTACAGATTGTAAAAAAATCTTTAGAAATCTTAGGATTTATCTTTCGTTAATTTTAAGAAACAGGGGGTACAATGCTGAATCGAAGGAATAAAATGGATAAGTATACGTTCTGAAACGGAAAGAGGAGTGAGAGTATGAACCTGATATCAGTGATTGTTCCCTGTTGGAACGAAGAAGAGACCATACCAATCTATTATGAACATATGTGTCCGGTGATGGATGCGATAGATGCGGACTGTGAACTGATCTTTGTGGATGATGGATCACAGGATGCGACATTTTCGGAGATGAAGAAACTGTCAGAGAAGGATGCGCGCTGCCAGTACCTTTCTTTTTCGAGAAATTTCGGAAAAGAAGCGGCCATCTACGCGGGACTCTGTAAGGCAAAGGGAGATTATGTGGTGGTGATGGATGTGGATCTGCAGGATCCGCCGGAACTTTTGCCGAAGATGTATGAGATGGTCAAAAACGGAACCTGTGACAGCGTCGCTACCAGACGCTCCGACCGAACCGGGGAGCCGGTGATCCGCTCGTTTTTATCGGAAAACTTCTATAAATTTATCAACAAAATCTCAAAAACGCAGCTGGTATACGGTGCCAGAGATTACCGGATCATGTGCCGGAAGATGGTAGATGCCGTGTTGCAGATGAGTGAGTATAACCGGTTTTCGAAAGGAATCTTCAGCTGGGTAGGGTTCAGGACCGAATGGCTGGAATATGAGAATGTGGAGCGGTCTGCGGGAGAGACCAAGTGGTCCCTGCGCCAGCTTTTTAAATATTCTCTGGAGGGAATTACCGGATTTTCTGTGGCTCCGCTGTCGGTGGCAGCAGTGCTCGGCGTGGTATTCTGCGGAGTTTCTTTTCTTATGATTCTGGTTCTGGTAGTACGGACACTGATCTGGGGAGATCCGGTGGCAGGATGGCCGTCCATGGTCTGTGTGATCCTGTTTATGGGTGGCATCCAGCTTCTCTGTATGGGAATTATGGGAGAATACCTGTCCAAGACGTATCTGGAATCGAAACACCGCCCGATCTACATTGTAAGGAGTTCCAGCTATGAAAAACAGTAGAAAACAGGGAGAAAGCCGGATCGTATATCTGCTTTCCGGTCTGACTCTGACGGTGCTTACGGTGGCAGCCTGCTGGTTTTTTGCCGGAAGATACGGAGTGTTCGGAGCGAATATGGACTGGATCAGCCAGCACAGCGTATTTCCGGAATATTTCCGGCAGCAGTTTTATGAGACCGGACAGTTCTTTCCGGAGTTCGCAGCGAATATCGGCGGTGGGCAGAATATTTACAATTTTTCCTATTATGGACTGTACAATCCGGTGGTACTGGTGGCGTATCTACTTCCTTTTGTGAAGATGAGCGATTATCTGATGGTGGCCGGTGTGGTGTGTCTGGCAGCGTCGGTGTGCCTGATGTATGTCTGGCTGAAAAAACGGGGATTCGGTGCGGAAATCTGTATGGGGATTTCCCTTCTGTTTTTACTGGCAGGACCGATGATCCATCAGTCCTGTCATCAGATCATGTTTGTACAGTATATGCCATTTTTGATGCTTGCACTGCTGGGGGTAGACAGATACTGGGAAAAGGGAAAGACAGGTCTGTATACACTGGGCGTGTTTTTGATGATCCTCACCAGCTTTTATTTCAGTATTGCCGGAATGGCGGCGCTTGTGTTGTACGGATGGTATCGAAGTCCGGAGCGGTTATCGTTTGGAAAGATTGTCCGATTCTTTCTGCCGATGGGCGTGGCGGTTTTATCCAGTGGCGTCCTGCTGGTACCGACAGCCTATGCGCTGCTTCAAAGAAGCGGCAGTTCCGGAAGCGAGAGCCTTACCGATCTGCTGATGCCGGATCTGTGTCTAGACAAATCCTTGTATAATCCTTACAGCGTGGGACTGACGATGCTCCTGGTAACGGCACTGCTGGCCGGGATCCTGTGCGGGAAGATCCGGGAGCGGCTCGTCAGTGTGATCGGCGCAGCACTTCTCGTGTTTCCGGTATTTGCCTGGGGATTTAACGGAGCGCTGTATGTCCGATATAAGTCACTGATCCCGTTCCTTCCATTGTTCTGTTATCTGACCGCAGTGTTTTTGCGACGGATGAAAGAAGGGGAGATCGGTCGGTGGAAAGGGATTCTGGTCTTTGCCGCTACCTTGGGAGTCAGCGTGCTGGCCTGGTATCTGAAAGATACCGGAGGAAATGTAGAAAAATACCAGCTGATCGTGCTGGAGAGTGTCGTGCTGTTTGGCTGTTGTATCATTTTTCAGAAATGGAGACGGCCGCTGCTTTTGCTGACACCGTCGCTGCTGTGTCTGCTGGTTATCAACCGGGCGGTGAACGGAGAAGCGGGAAATCTGGTACAAAAAGACGATTATCAGGAAATCACTGCCGATGCCTGGGGAGAAGAGATCGGCAGTGTTCTGCAGGAAGAAACCGGTCTGTACCGGACGGAGCAGAGCGGGATACCGAAGAAGAGAAAAGATAACGTAAACCGCATCTGGAACATGCGCCAGTGGATCACATCGGTCTATTCATCTGCCTATAACCAGGAGTTTCAGGATTTCCGGGAAAAGACGTTCCAGATCGAGCAGCCTTTCCGGAATAGTCTGATGCAGACGGCATCTGCCGATCCGCTGTTTCAGAAATTCATGGGAGTCAAATATGTGATCGGTCGGAGTGAAGATGGGGAGAGCTTTACTTCTGACATCCAGGAGCATGTGGCACCGGTGATCTACGGAACCGGTCAGCTGCTTTCGGAGAAAACATATCAGACTATGGAATTTCCTTACAATCAGACCATGCTGATGCAGTATGCCGTGACAGAAGATGGACATTCATCCGATACAGGGGTTGAAAAAACGAAGGGTATCCGAAAAGAGAACGTGTCATTCACGGCAAAAAAAGGACTTACCGGGGAAGGGGATTCTTGGAATGTTCAGACGAAAAAAGAACAGAAAGCAACGCTTCTGGTGGATGGGGAGAAAGAATCTTCTAAGACAGAAAGAATCCTCTATCTGCAGTTTGACGTGGAAAATGCGCATCCAAACAAGGATGTAAGTATCACCATCGATGGCGTGCGAAACAAACTGACAGCCAAAAATCATCTGTATTATAATGGGAATACAACCTTTACTTATGTAATGAAGCTTTCCGCAAAGCAAAAAAAGGTAAAGGTCACACTGAGAGCAGGTACGTACCGGATCTGCAACCTGAAAAGTTACAGCAGTGATGCTTCGATCCTGGAAGATGATACGCTGTATCAGTCCACCTTCACGCCGGACTGGAAGGCCACCAAAGGAAACCAGATCAGTGGGAATATCGATATGAAGCAGAATGGTTATCTGATCACATCGATCCCTTACGACAGCCATCTGGAAGTAAGAGTTGACGGAAGAGAAGTTGTGACAGAAAAAGTCAATACCGCATTTCTGGGCTGCCGGATGTTAAGCGGGGAGCACTGGGTGACGCTCACCTATCACGCACCGGGACTTGCCGCCGGCAAATGGATCAGCCTGGCAGGACTGCTGGGATGGGGAGTGATGATCGTGGCGGAGAGGAAAAAAAGAGATAAGAGACAGCTTTAAGGCATATGCTTTAAGGCTGTTCTTTTTTTGGTGAAAAGTATAACTTTGCTTATGATAAATTTTCATAGACAGTTGTTATCTTATATGATAGGATAATGATAAACATAATATTTCATCTCATGGAATGAAAAGCAAATCTGATCATCATATCTTAATCTAAAATTCCAACGCAGGAAATATCTCTATGTTTCATAAAAAAATAGCAGAGATAAAGCATGTCTATAAAGCCGTGTCAGGTTATTTCAAATAATCATATGTAAAATAATTGAAACGAACAGGAACATAAACATGTGGATATCTTTGCATACCAAAAAGGAGGAAAAGATACCCACATGGGAACGACAGATGTAATAACCAAAAATCATATAACAATGTTGTCTATTTTTGCAAGTATCATGTAGTATGGTGTCCCAAATATAGACGAAAAGTATTAACTAATGGTGTAGATGTACGGTTAAAGGAATTACTTCAAGAGTATGCTGCAAATATGTCTGTAGACATTCTGGAAATGGAAATCATGCCAGACCATGTTCATATACTGATGGAAGTAGCCCCACAATTCGGCATCCATAAAGCTGTAAAGTCCTTAAAAGGCTATACTTCTAAGATTTTAAGGCAGGAGTTTCCATATCTGCGAACGAAAATGCCAACCCTTTGGACAAACAGCTATTTTGTATCTACAGTGGGCGGTGCTCCATTGGAAGTGATTAAACAATATATTGAGAATCAGAAAACCTCGCAAAGCCAAAAGGATAAGCTTGGATAATGCAAAAAGGTATCAAATTTAGAATTTACCCGAACAGGGAACAGCAAAATTTAATTCATCAGACATTTGGCTGTTGCAGACTCATTTATAATAAAGGACTTGCCATGCGTAATGAAGCCTATGAGAATGGAAGTAAAATCGGCTATTCCCAAACTTCTGCAATGCTGACGGGACTGAAAAGGTGTGAAGAATTTGCATTTCTGAAAGTGGTGGATTCTATTGCGTTACAGCAGTCTTTACGTGACCTTGACAAAGGTTTTGTAAACTTTTTTCAGAAACGTTCTGCACACCCGGTATTCAAGAGCAAGCATAACCGCCACCAGTCTTACAGAACGATAAACCAAGGGGATAATATCCGTATTGTGGGAAGATATATCAAGCTTCCTAAACTTGGTTTTGTCAAAATACGTCAGTCCATGGAAGCAGGAAAAATCAATAACGTAACGATAGAACATACTCCTACAGATAAATATTTTGCGGTTCTTAACGTAGAATTTGAGCCACAGCCAAGACCAAACAATGGCAGTTTCATTGGTATTGATGTTGGTATTAAAGAGTTCTACTCCGACAGCAACGGAAATGTTGTGCCAAATCCAAAATATCTTGAAAAATCAATGCGTAAACTCGTTCGTGAACAGCGTAAGCTGTCAAGAAAACAGAAAAACTCTAATAACCGCAATAAACAGCGTGTTAAGACTGCCTTAGTCCATGAAAAGATTACAAATCAGAGAAACGACTTCCAGCAGAAACAGTCTACAATGCTGATCCGTGAAAACCAAACCATCTGCATTGAAGATCTGAAAGTGAAAAATATGATGCGTAATCATAAACTGGCACAGCATATCGGTTCTGCATCATGGGGTAAGTTTTTTGATATGATTACATACAAGTCTGTTTGGTATGGGAATGATGTGATCAAAGTACCAACCATGTACCCGAGCAGTCAGACCTGTTCCTGTTGTGGGTATAAGAATCCACTGGTAAAAGATTTGGCGGTTCGTGTATGGAAGTGTCCGGACTGTCATACAGTGCATAACAGGGATACAAATGCAAGCATAAATATCTTGAAGAAAGGACTACAAATGCAGTCAGCATAGGACAATATAAGACTGCACCGTAGGGCATACGGGAACAGTATAATCTAGCTTGTGGACACTGTGTAAGTCATTGTAATACCGCAAGGTATGAGCCAATGCAGTAGTGGTAGAAACAAGAATCCTCCTGCTTTAGCTGTGGGGAGTGTCAAAAAATATTCCAAAGACGATGGAAAAATGGATGTGTTTATAAGAAGTAACGAAAATATGTCCCACATGGACAGGATGGCCGCAGAAGTCATGAAGTGCATAGGGAAAATACCAATGGAGATAGAAGAAGGAGGAGAGGTTAATATGTGTAAAGCGATTGATGATATGATGGAGAAAAGAGAACAAAAGGGAAAATTAGAGGGAAAACAAGAAATACTGATGGAATTACTGAAAGACAAGGATACCATAGAGTGGGTATATACCTGTGATCTTGGGAAAGATGTCGGGGATAATTATCAGGCAAAAGGGAAAAAACAGATGGAAAAAGCAAAGGAATCTGATAAGAGTGCGAATCATGCAGTGGAGAAGGAGGACGAGGAGAAATGACAGGATTTGGCAGTTTCCATCCGGCGGTATTGTTTATCTATTATGTGCTGGCACTCGTGTTTTCGATGATCAGCCTGCATCCGCTTCTGGCGCTTGCATCATTGTGTGGATCCTTTCTGTTTTATGCTTTTTTAAACGGGGGGAGGAAGACACTCTCCCAGGTTTTTTTCTGTGTTGGTATGTTTGTGATCATGGCGGGAATTAATGCCATGTATGTACATAACGGAGAAACAATTCTTTTTTTTACGAACGATAATCCGATCACTTTGGAGGCAATCATATATGGTGCAGTAAGTTCTGTGATGCTGGTCAGTGTTCTGATGTGGTGCAGCTGTTACGGTGTGATTCTGACGACAGATAAATTTCTGTATCTGTTTGGCAAGACGGTGCCAAAGTTAGGACTGATTCTTTCTATGGCGTTTCGAATGATTCCTCTGTTTCAGCTTCAGTCGAAAAAAATCCGGCAATCGCAGAAAGCAATGGGGATGTATGCGACGGATGCGGTGATAGACAAGGCGGGAGGAAGTTTCCGAGTATTTGATTCTTTGCTGACGTGGTCGATGGAAAATGCGGTGGATACGGCAGATGCCATGAAAGCGAGAGGCTACGGGCTTCGGGGAAGAACGAACTTTTCCATCTTTCGATTTCGGAAAAGAGATGGAATTATGATGGGTGTGATGGCGTTCTTTACGGGAGTGATCGTGAGCTGTTTTGCTCTTGGAGGATTTTCATTTTATTATTATCCATATGTGGCCAGGATGCAGACTACACCGGTGGCAATTGTCGGATATGTCGCTGTGTTTTTATTTTTACTACTGCCAGGGGCAGTGGAGGGAGAGAGGAAAATGTCATGGCATTACTGGAAGTCAAAAATCTGAGTTTTACATACCCGCGGCAGCCGAAAGATACCATGGAGGCGAAACCGGCTCTTTCCGGAGTATCGCTGGATATTCGAAGAGGAGAATTTATGGTTTTATGCGGAGCTTCCGGGTGCGGAAAAAGTACACTGTTACGGCTTTTGAAACGGGAACTTGCACCGAAGGGAGAAAAAAGTGGAGAAATTTTCTTTTGCGGAAAGGAACAGAGTGAGTTATCGGAACGGGAAGCTGCCTGTGAGATTGGATATGTGCTGCAGAATCCCGAAAATCAGATTGTAACAGACAAAGTTTGGCACGAACTGGCTTTCGGTCTGGAAAATATGGGAGTACCAACTCCGGTGATCCGCAGAAGAGTGGCGGAAATGGCATGCTTTTTTGGAATCGATGACTGGTTTCGAAAAAAAACCACAGAACTGTCCGGTGGACAAAAACAACTTCTGAATCTGGCATCGATTCTTTCCATGCAGCCGAAATTATTGATTTTAGATGAGCCGACCAGTCAATTGGATCCGATTGCAGCTTCTGATTTTATCCATACGCTCTCCAAAATCAACAAGGATCTCGGACTGACTATTCTTATGACAGAACACCGGCTGGAAGAAGTGTTCCCTTTGGCAGACCGGGTGGCAGTGATGGATCAGGGGAAGCTGCTGTTCGTAGAAACACCACGAAAGGCCGGTCATGAGCTGAAGCAGTTTGATCCAAATCACCGAATGCTTCTCGGATTGCCGAGTGCTGTGCGAATTTATCAGGGACTGGATGCCGAAGATGTGACCTGTCCGCTGACTGTCCGCGATGGAAGAAATTTTATAGAAGAAAATTACGATAAGAGGATTACAAAGCTGATTCGGGAAAAAGAAGATAAAGAGAAAGACCGCCCAATTGCCATGAGGATGAAAGATATCTGTTTCAGGTATGAGAAAGACGAGCCGGATATACTGGATCATGTGGCACTGACATTGTATGAAGGAGAAGTGGTGAGTCTTCTTGGAGGAAACGGTGCGGGAAAAACCACATTGTTGAGTGTGATTTCCGGTACGAATCGACCGTATTATGGAAAAATTGAAGTGTTTGGGAAAAGGCTGAACAAGTATCGGGGGAAAGAACTGTATATTCGAAAACTTGCATCTTTGCCCCAAAATCCACAGACGGTATTTCTGAAAATGACGGTCCGGGAAGATTACGAGGAACTTGCAAGGGTTCTGGAGTGTAAGAAATCAGAGATGGAAGAAAGGATTCAGAAAGTAGCACAGAAACTTGGAATCACACATCTTCTGAATCGCCATCCCTATGATCTGAGCGGCGGAGAGCAGCAGAGGGCTGCTATCGGCAAGGTTCTTCTTCTGGAACCCAGATTGTTGCTTCTGGATGAACCTACCAAAGGAATCGATGCCTGGTCAAAGAGACAGCTGGGCAATCTGCTGAAAGATTTACGCAGACAGGGGATTGCGATTTTGATGGTAACACATGATGTTGAATTTGCAGCGGAAGTTTCTGACAGGTGTGGATTATTTTTTGATCATGAGATTACGTCGGTAGATACGCCGGAAGAATTTTTCTGTAACAATAATTACTATACGACTGCGGCAAACCGGATTTCGAGACAGCAGTATGAAAATGCCATTACCTGTGAGGAGGTGATTGAACTGTGCAGACAGAACGGGAGGAAACAAGTTCAGTAAGACGAGAGTTTGGATGGGTGTTTCTGGTTGCAGGTGTGGCAGGGATTGTTTTTATGGGGGTACTTTTATTCCGACAAAGAAGCTTCTTGTATAATTCAAATATAAGGAATTCCGAGAAAGAAGGTTGAGAAAAAAATACCTCAGAGTAAAATAAGATTACTGACTTTGCACGGTTAGTAAAAAATCTTATTAAACAGTGAGGTACTTGAAATGAATTATAACACACAGAACGCAAAAATTGCATCTATTACGGAAAAAACTTTAATCATTGGTATTGATGTGGGAAGTGAAACCCATTATGCAAGGGCTTTTAGCTGGCGCAATTATGAGTACTCAAAGAAGCCGTTTGCTTTCAGTAACGATGAAGCTGGATTTGCAGCATTCAAAGAATGGATGGACGATATAGTAGAGAAACATGGAATGGAAGTTATTATTCCAGGAATGGAGCCAACAGGTCACTATTGGCTGAACCTTGGAGCGTACCTGCAGGAA
>OLNH01000101.1_pt1 | contig 83060 bp, 83 predicted proteins | sample 1643101 | NCBI WGS metagenome assembly OLNH01 (sample SAMEA3136758, study PRJEB25190) | human gut metagenome | biome: human gut; feature: human-associated habitat; material: faeces | place: Austria | collected 2013 | reverse complement strand
CCGTTCTGGTGCTAATGTTTAACATTTTTTGGGACATTTTCATTTTTGCTTGACATATTCTATCGCTATATTCTTTCTACCAAAAAGATGATATAATTATAGATAAGGAGGCATTTCTATGACTTATAAAATTGCTTTTTTCATCTGATTGGCTTTTTGAAATTGCCCAAAAAAAACAAAATGCGATCAATCAATTTTTAAATGATTATCAAGATATATCCATTGATATGTTTGAAATCTTTGGAAATTACGGTCTTGTTCACCCTATGGATAGCTTATTAGAACTCTATAAGCTTCCCGATATTAAAGATTATGACGTTTTGATTTTTCAAACAAACTCCAATTTTTATAAAGATTATCGCCAACAAATGATTGATGAAGCTCATAAATATCATATTCCTGTTGTTTCTATTAACGATCCTATTAAAGATTGCGTTTATGTAGGAACAGACAATCAACAAGCCATTTATAAACTTACTCAAACAATTTTAGCTGAAAAAAATTGTCAAAAAGTAGCTTATGTTTCTGGACCTATGTCTTCAAGAGAAGCACGACTTAGAAAAGCAGGCTTTTTACAAGCAACTAAAGATTTAGAAGATATTCAAATCATTGAAGGTGCGAGTTGTGGTTATCCAACAAATGAAAAAGATAATTTTGAATTAAAAAAAGAATATTTATCTTATACTTATCATAGTAATTGTTTTTTTGAATCAACAGAACGTTTAGAAACACTCTTATCTCAGACATCTCATTTTTATGATTTATTTGATATTTTTGAAAAAGAATCACAAAATTTTGGATATAAACAAATTTATCTGGTTATGAATTCAAAATATATTGATGAAATGTCTGAAAATATTATTCATTTTTCTGATAAAATGTATTTAATGGGTATGACTTATCACAAAAATTCACCTGATGAAAAACATATCTATCAAGAATTTTCTAAAAAAGAAGTTCTTCCTCAAGAATATAAATCACGTTATATGATTTATACTTATTTAAGTAATAATGGTGTCGCTATTGGTTATTTAGCTTTTGATAATTACTCAAAAAATATTTCTATTAATTATATGACAATTATCTTAAAACTATTAGGTCTTACTATTGAAAGTATGCAAAAAAAACATGTTTTAAGTTTATTAAACAAGGAATTAGAAAATCTTTATGTTAAAGATTCATTAACCCATCTGAAGGTAGTGGGTTTCCGCCTATGGCAAACGAAAGGATTTAATTTATGAATCAACTAGAAAAAAACTTTATTATCAACTCATTGAAAAAGATCAACAAGCATTGATTTATTTTATTGATATGGATTTTATGAAAAAAACAAACGATCTTTATGGACATGATATGGGTGATAGTGCTATTAAAGAAATTGCTTCTATTATTTTAAAAGTCATTTCTAAAGAAGATATTGCGATTCGTTATGGTGGTGATGAATTTATTATCATTACCAATTATTCATCGAAAGATCTTTCTACAAAAATAACTGATGAAGTGTTTTCTTTTTTGAATACCCACATTCCACAGGTGATTATCAAAATAAGAAATGATAGTTTAAATTTTCTTGGCTTTTATGTGTAAAAATGATTTCAATAATTGGATTGACCTGTTGATTATGGGTAATTTAATCAAAATTAATTATATTAATTACGTTTTTCTTAAAAAGATCTAATTTTGAATATAATATATATGGAGGAAATTTTAGATGAAAGTTTTTAAAGAAATAATTGCTTATTTTAGTCATATGAATAATAAAAGAAGAACTTTAGTGTGGTATATTATATCATTGAGTATTGTTTTGATAGAATATCTTATTAACTCTAGACTAGACAAATTGGTCTACTTTCATCCGTTCATTAGTATAGTAATAAATATAGTTCTCTTAATAGATTTATTTTTTATACCTATTACTTTTATAGCAATTGATATATTAAAAGCACAAAAAAATTCTATTATAAAATTTTTTCAAATTATTTTATCAGGAATTGGTATAGGACTGTTATCTTTTGCGGTTATTTTTGTTTACTCTTTCTTTAATAAATCATCATTTAACATTGATAGTGTAAGTATAGATTTTAGAAGTGATAAAATATATGTTGAAAATGTAGTTTGGTTAGAGGATAGTCACCATGTAGATGTGTATCAAATCGAAAACGCATTTTTTGTAAGATGGATTGACAGTTATAAATTATAAAATGATAATGTTTTTTGAATCCCCATAATCAACAGGTGACGATTTAAGAGAAATGTGGAGCAGAAATATTCAGGATATATACTATCTGTCTATGACTGATAGGAAATGATTTCTGTAGGTATTTCTTGATTTTATCCATAACAGTCTTTCGCATATTTCTGTGGTTAAATCTATACTCCTGTTCATTCAGGAATAAAGGCATCTCTCTTTTAGTTATTCCATGATATATACCAGTAATATTATTTTTAATATTACCGATTATTATATTTAACCAGAGTAGTCTATGATTCTTTTCTTCGTAGCTGATCTTCTCGTTCTTTACCTGAATCTCTTTATTTAATGTATTAAAGCCTTTCTCGCCATCTGTATTAAGCAATGCAGCATGTGTTAATATACAACATTGTTCTATATTTTTCTTAAGTGACAGACCAGTATAATCATTGATGCGTCTTAACTTAATAAATCGGGGATAGTTATTCCCTTTATCTGTAGATAGAATACCAAGAATAGGCTGTTGCTCACTTGCACGACCCGCATTATTCTTGGATTTTGCACCAATATTAAAGACATCCGCCTCATAGAAAAGGCTGTTGAGCAGCTTCTCTGAATTGCTTAGTGACATAAGATTCTACACTTGTTCTCTAGAAGAAGTGCAGTCTTGTGGTTAACATCTAGTATTGAACATAAATTTATTGCACTGATTCCTTTATTTTCATTAAGGAAAAGGAAAACACCTAACAGAAGTTTGTATAGATCAAGTTTGCAGCTCTGAAAAATAGTGCCTGAAAGCAGAGAATGTTGCTTATGGCATGAGCTACATTCAAGAACATATGAAGTCTTGGTCTTTCCTACACGCTTGACTAGGTAATACTTATGACATCCGCAACGGTCACATGAAAATTCCCCAGGCCATTTCATGGATTTGAAGAATTCAATACAGTTACCAATATTGTTTGAATAATTTTGAGTGAACTGATAAAGAGAAGCTTTCTTTGGCTTTAATACTTTATTTGACATGTGGTTATACCTCCATCTGATTTCTAATCTAATTATAGAACGGATGGAAAATCCATGCATTCGATTCAGCTTCATGAACGCCGTTCAATCGGTGCTTATAGAATTTAATTTTCACTAACCTGTAGTTTGTGGGTATTCAAATTTTCTTTTAATAAAACAAAAAAATACCCTTTTTCACTTTCAACAAGTATTGGATATTATTTAGCACATCAAAATGATGATTTTGAAACAGCTATTAATCAAGCGGATGCTTTAATGTATCAGATAAAGAAAGACAAAAAAGCTCAAAGAAATTAATCTTGAGCTTTTTTTACATCTGATAAAAGTTTTCTAATTCTAACAAATGCTTCTTCAATATTTTCTTTAGATGAAGCAAAAGAAATTCTAACAAAATCAATAAAGTCCTTACCAAAACCACTTGCTGGTACAACAGCTACGCCATAATCAAGTAACTTATCCGCAAATTCTTGTCCATTAAATCCCGTCTTAGAAACATCAACCATAATATAGAAAGCCCCATGAGGTTTAATGTATGAAAGATTTTCACATTGATCTAATTGTTCCATAATAAATGTTCTTCTTTCATGGAAAGTATCTACCATATGTTGAACTTCTTCTTTTACATCTTCTTGATCAATTGCTTTTGCCATTCCTATTTGCGCAAATGTCATTTGTGATGTTGTTGTATATTGATGTACTTTTAAAATAGGCTCTATATTTTCTTGACTAGAAGCAATATATCCCATTCGCCATCCTGTCATAGCATACGCTTTAGAAAAACCATTAACAATAATTGTATAATCTTTCATATCTTCAAATGAAGCAATAGATACATATTGATTTTCATAATCAAGTTGATTATAGATTTCATCTGCTAAAATATAGATATGATTTTCCCGTGCGATTTGACATAATTTTTCTAATGTTTCTTTTGAATAAACAGCTCCAGTTGGATTATTTGGATTATTAATAATAATCATTTTTGTTTTGTCTGTTATTTTATTTTTAACTTCATCTAGATCTATTTGAAATCCATTACTTGGCTTTAAAGGAATTTCTACAGGAATTCCTTTACATAATAAAACTGTATTTTGATAAGAAACAAAGGCTGGTGTAAAAATAATAACTTCGTCCCCTTCATCAATAAAAGCCTGACACGTATTATTGATGGCTTCACTACAACCACATGTCATAATAATTTCTTGGTCGCTATCATAATCAATAGTTGTTTGTTGTTTTAAAAGTTGTGATACTTTTTGTCTTAAACCTAAATATCCTCGATTAGAACTATAATGTGTTTGGTTATCATTTAAAGCCTCAATTGTTGCTTTTTTGATGCCTTCTGGTGTATTAAAATCAGGTTCTCCAGCACATAAAGAAACGACGCTTTTGCCTTGATTTCTAAGTTTTTCTACTTTTTCCATAACAATACGAATAGATGACATTTGAACTTTTTCTATTCTTTTTGCATATTTATTTTCTTTTTTCATTTTGACACTTCCTTTTTGGTATTTATTATATACTAATTATTTTTAAAAACACACTAAAACTTTTGTTTTATAAATGTTATCTATCAATTTTGCCTTTACTATCTATTAGATTTATAACCAATTCATTTTTATAATAGAGATAAGGAGATGATTTTTATGAATAAAGAATTTGAAGGAAAATATGCTATTGTAACAGGTGGTGCTGGAGGAATGAGCTTTGAAAGTGCTACGATTCTTGCCCAAAAAGGTTTATCAGGAGTTGTCCTTGCTGATTTAAACATTGAACAAGCAACAGAAAGTGCTAAAAAATTAGAAGAAGAAACTGGATGTCGTTGTTATCCATGCAAAGTCGATGTTTCTAAACCTGAAGATATTGAACATCTATTTGAATTCGCCTTAGAAAAAATGCCAACATTTCATATTTTAGTTAATGGTGCTGGCGTTTGCCCAACAACTCCTATTGAAGATTTAGATGCTGATAAATGGGATTGGTGCATGAATATTAATTTAAGAGGTGCTCATTTATGTATGAGAGAAGCCATCAAAACTATGAAAAAACAAAAATATGGAAAAATCGTAAACATTTCTTCTGTGGCTGCACGAATTGGTGGTATCGCGTCTTCTGTAAGTTATGCAGCAAGTAAAGGTGGTCTTTTATCTGCCACAAAAAGTTACGCAAAAGTTTTAGGAGAATATAACATTAACGTCAATGCTGTTTGTCCAAGTGTGATTAAAACAAACATGACAGCTAATACAAATTACAGTGCTGCCGGTATCCCTCTTGGTCGTTTAGGCGAAACAGAGGATGTTGCAGAAGTCATCGCATTTCTAGTAAGTGATGCCTCTAAATATATTACTGGTCAAGGTATTGATATTAATGGTGGTTCTTATATGAATTAAAACATAAAAAAGCTTCATCGTGAAGCTTTTTTATTATCTTTATTTTTCTTTAACAAGTTTACTTCCTGAGTTGAAACCAATCATTAATCCTAAAGCAACAAGTAAGATTGCGACTACTAATTGTAATCCATCAACCATTAAAACAAATCCACCTGTTACAAACAATTTCATAACGATTCCATAGATAGCTTGTACTAATGCTGTCATTGTAACGATAAACATTAATACCATTGGGATATATAACATAAATCCTTTTCTTCCAGTAACTTTTAAGAAAACAGCTAATGAAATTAAAACCATTGCAGCTAATAATTGGTTAGCTGATCCGAATAATGGCCAAATATTAACATATCCACCTAAACTTAATAAATATCCACAAACTAAAGAAATAATTGTTGAAACATATTTATTAGTTAAAACTTTAACTAAACCACTTGGTTCTTGTCCTTCTTCAACTTCAAAGAATTCTTGGAAAGACATTCTTGAAATTCTTGCAACAGCATCTAATGAAGTTAAAGCAAGAGCTGAAACAAACATTGTCATAATGCATAATCCCCATGATTGAGGTAAACCAAGTTGAGCAACTAAACCAGTAACACCAGCTGAGAATTTAGTAAATGGTGTTGCTGTATCAGCTAAAGCCATATTAGCAAGTGTACTATCTAAGACACCAGATGCTTTTAAGTTTGGTAAAGCACCAACAATAACGATAACTAAGATAGCAAGTAATGATTCAAGTAACATAGAACCATAACCAACTTGTAACATATCTTTTTCGTTTTCTACTAATTTTGAACTTGTTTCAGATGAGACAAGTGAATGGAAACCAGAAACGGCACCACAAGCAATTGTAACAAATAATGTTGGGAAGATATAACTTCCTGAAGTAGATTTAAATCCTACAAAAGCAGGTGTTGTAATTGTTGGATTGCTTACAAATACACCAATTACAGCAGCTACGATCATTCCGATAAATAAGAATGTTGTTAAATAATCACGTGGTGTTTTAAGTAACCACATAGGTGTAACTGAAGCAAAGAAAATATATACAAAGACAACATAAATCCAAGTTGTTTTAGTAGCATATACCGGGAACATAATTCCTAGAGCTAACATAGCAATAATTAAAGCAATACCAAGAATCACTTTTGGTAAACCTTCTAGTTTAACTTTTTTCAAGAATAAACCAAAGGCCATTGCTACGAAAACATATAAAATTGAAATTGAAGCAGCACTCGCATTTGGTGCAAGTTTAGCTCCATCAACACTAATTCCATTAAATGTTCCAGCAACCATATCAGCGAAAGCTGCAATAACAATTAATGTAAAAATCCAACAAAATAAGAAAAATAATTTTTTACCTTTACGTCCAATATATTTTTCAATGATTTGTCCCATTGATTTTCCTTCTGTTTTAACAGAAGCATAAAGTGCTCCAAAATCTTGTACAGCACCAAAGAATACACCACCAACGATAACCCATAAAAAAGCTGGTAGCCAACCAAACATCATTGCCATAACTGGTCCAGTTACAGGTCCAGCTCCTGCAATTGATGAAAATTGATGAGCAAAGACTGACCATTTGTTTGTAGGTACAAAGTCTGTCCCATCTTCTTTTGCAACAGCAGGTGTTGTTGCTTTTGGATCAATTCCCCATGTTTTAACTAAGTAACGACCATAGAATAAATAAGCCACTACTAAAATTAAAGCGCTTAATCCAAGTAATAGTAAACCATTCATAAATGAATCCCCCTCTTTTAATTCAATCATCACATATAAAAAGGTTTTCGCTTAACTTTACGCTAAGACGAAAACCTTGTTCCGCGGTACCACTTAGATTGCGATATTTAATCGCCCCTTCACATCTTTTTATAATGCTATTTCTTTAACGCAGAAATTACGATTTCCCTACTTTTATTTCAAGATAATAGCTCACAAGTGATGGTCTTATATCATTACCTACATTCTTTCCACCAACCGAATGTTCTCTATAGGAAGCGGATGTAAAATCGTATCTTGTTCATCGCTCATTTATATGTATGCCTATATATTATACCTCTTTTTTTGTTTGTCAACACTTTTTTATTTTAATAACTAAATTTTTCATCAATAAATATTTATTTTATTAAATCATCTTTTCTTTTAATGCATATAATATATTGGTGAGTATATGTCATTACCCTGTATGCATCCCGTTTTACTTAATCAAATGATTGTCATCATTTCACAATCATTTAATGAATGCTTTTCCAGTGATGAGCAAGCTATTATTGGTTCCTTTTTAACAACACTAGGCGATATGCTTTCTTTAAATAGTGCCTATATTTCTTACATGCAAAATCAAAATTCTTTTTCTATAAATAGTCAGGATGATTATGATTTATTAGAAAAAAGTGTAGAAAAAATAAAAGAAGAGCTTCATAAAATAAAAAGTAATGTCCAAAAATGAACATTACTTTTATTAATTGTTAACACCTTGATGTGGTGTATAAGTTGTATCATCAATACCTTTAAAAGTATAACCTAAATTTCGATAGTGTTCGATAATAGCAGGCAATGCTTGAACAGTTGTATCTTTAGCTTGTGTATCATGGCACAAAATCATTACGTTGTTATCATGGCAAAGCGTTCCATTTCTAATTAATTTATCAACCGCTACATGATTTCCTGAGGCATCAGTAGAATCTCCATTCCAATCATAATATTGATACCCTTTTTCAATCACTTCTTTTGTAAGTGTCGACATAATTCCTTGACAATATTTTCTTGAAATCGTATTTGAACTTCCTCCTGGAAAACGGATATAATGTGGAACAAACCCTATTTCATTCTTTACCATTTGACCTACTTTATTTAAATCATCAAAATATGCTTCTACTGAAGAGTATACTGTTTGGTAATCGTGACTGTAGGTATGAAGACCAATCGTATGTCCTGCATTATAGGCATCTTTAATAAGATAATTATATTTTTGATTTCTACCAGTTACAAAGAAAGTCGCTTTTGCATTATATTTAGCAAGAATATCCATAATTTTTTTGGTATTTTCTGATGGCCCATCATCAAATGTTAAATAAACCACTTTCTCATTTGATTGTTGCTCACTTCCGATCTTTTTAATAACTTCTATTTTTCTTTTAGCTATTATTTTGTTACCTGAACTATCTTTTGCGCTATAAGTAACTTCATATGTTCCTTCTTTTGAGGTATCTATTTTTTTATCATCTATTTTGTATTTAATTTCTTCTAAACTATTATCACTTACTTCTACACCTGCTTTTAAATCAGGTGTTGTATTTATAGAAACTGCAAGATCATCAAGCCCATTAAATACCGGTTTTGTTGTATCAACAACTTGTATCATTGCTTCATAATCACGATTTTTATATGTATAGACAATTTCATATTCACCTAATTTTTTTATATTTAAATTTTTACTTTGACAAGTTACTTCTTTGATGTTGCCATGTTCTACTTCACTAATATAAGAAAGTGGATCAAACTTTCCATTGATTTCTACTGTTAAATCATCTTTAAAATGCAATTGTTGTTTAACAAACTTTTGATAGATAAATAATCCTAAAGCAAGTAAAACAATAACAATTGTTCCTATCATTATATTTTTCTTATTTTTCATATAGACTCCTATTTTTTTCTAGATATTCTTGTGATTTCTTTATAAATTTATTAATCACTGGTGAAAGACGCGTATATTTTTTCCATACAAGAACTGTATTTGTTGAAAGTTGTGGAGAAAACGGAATAAAACATATTTGATTTTGATTTAAAACTTGATAAGCGCCTTCAATAGTAATAGCAACTCCTTTATTATCTTGAATAAACGGAAGAATTGCTGAAGCAAAATTATAAGAATAAGCGCTATTTAAAGGAATATCCCCTTTTAGCCAGTTAGAAATTTCACTTTGAATTATTTCTCGATTTGTTAGAAATAAAGGAACATCTTTTAAATCATCTTTTTCAACAACTTGCTTTTTAGCAAGCTTATTTTCTTTTGAAGCAATAACTCCCCATTTTTCTTGAAGTGGAATACGTATATGATTGTATTTTGAAATATCGACCGGTTCCAACAAAATCCCAATATCAACCAGTCCTTGATCAATTCTTTCTTTAATTAAATCCGCATTTCCTGTATAAATATCAAATTTAACAAGGGGATACTCTTCATGAAATTCTTCAATTACTTTAGAAAGAAAAGTTTGTGATGAAGAAAAAATACCGGTTCCAATCATAATTTGTCCAACCATTTCTTCTTCGCTTTGTGTGATTTCTTGTTCCGTTTTATTAACTAAAGAAAGAATTTCTTCTGCTCTTCTTCTAAGTAAGACACCTTCATCTGTCAATTCAATTTTTCTTTTACCACGAATAAATAACGGCTTGCCTAATTCATCTTCTAATTGCATTAATTGTCTTGATAAGGTAGGTTGCGTCATATTTAATTGTTTTGCTGCACGGGTAATATTTTCTTCTCTTGCAACCATTAAAAAATACTGTAAAATTCTAAGTTCCATGTCTTTCGCTTCCTTTTTATTTTATCCTTTATTTCTTAAAAAAAACATAAAATACTTCTAAAAATTCCTTAAGATTATTCATCTAATATTTTTATTGGAATCCAACCAATTTCATTTTTATATTTTATATAGGCCCAATTATGATAAATGCCTACAACTTTTATTAGCTCTCCTTTTTTTACTGATAAAAAAGCATCTATATAATCATCTAAACAATAATAGTGTTTCTTTTTTTCATAGATAAATTCATTTTTAATCCATAAAATATCATTTTTATCAAGCACTCGACATAAAGAAAATTCATCTTTTTTTTCTAATATTTCTATTTCAAAATGAGGCCATGCCACCTTATGAATTTCTTTCTTTTCAACAAAATAATCTTTCTTGATTTGATAAACAGGTAAAGGTTGAACTTCATGTTGTTTATAATGAAGACCTTGGTCATCCTTTTCAATAATTAAAGCATTTAATTGACTAATAAATTTAACTCCTGTTCCACCATCAATACTAATGATTTTTTTATCTTCATCAAAACAAATATCGTTATTAATTTGGTTTTTATAAAAATTAGAGGTAGGTAAATGTCCTACAATCACATATTTATCTAAACAATGCCCTACTTTTTGAAAATCTCTTTTTTCTATAAAAGAAGAAAGTGGTGCATCTTGCCAATCCTTTTTCTTTTCAATTCCCGCATGAATACATAGAAAATCATTTGTTTCTAAAGAAGTGGGTAAACTTTGGAGATAAGTAAGTTCATTTTTTAAAGAATCTCTTACAATTTTTTGTAAAAGTTTTGGGTTTTCTTTCTTTAAATCCAAGTGCTTTTGAAAAACAATTTGATCAATCATACCACTTTTACCAATTTTACGTAAATAGTGAAGCATTTCTTGACATAATCTATCCTCATTGATTAAAGCATCTAAAGCATACTCACAATTACCAAGTAAAACATATACTCTTTTGCTTTGTTGTTGGAGATATTGAAGATAATGAACCGTCTCAATAGCCTGTGTCCCCTTTTCTACAAAATCTCCATTAATAATTAAATAATCATTTGTTGTATAATCTACTTCTTTTAAGATTTGCTGAAAACGTTCTAAATGGCTATGTATGTCTGAAATAACAATACATCGATATTTTCCTTTTATATTTAGTTTTTCATGTTTTATTTCAATCATAAATCACCTATTTAAAAAGGATAGAAAAACTATCCTACTTTCTTTTTAACATTGTTTCAATAAGAGCTTCATTATCTTTTGTATTTCTAAAAAGCAAAATAACGTCATCTAAAGATTGACTTGCACGTGAACCATTTAATAAGTAATGAATATCATGATTGACTTGTAATTCTTTTTCACTTAAAAGAAGATCTTCACGTCGTGTTCCAGATTTTGCGATATCGATGGCTGGAAAGATTCTTTTTTCTTGCATTGCACGTGATAACACAAGTTCCATATTTCCTGTTCCTTTAAATTCTTCATAAATCACATCATCCATACGGCTTCCTGTATCAACAAGCGCTGTTGCAAGAATGGTAAGACTTCCTCCTTCGCGCATATTTCGAGCTGCCCCAAAGAATCTTTTGGGCATATAAAGACAGTTTGGATCTAACCCCCCTGAAAGAGTTCTTCCTGAAGGAGAACAAATCAGGTTATATGAACGTGTTAATCGTGTAATACTATCAAGTAAAATCATCACATCTTGTCCATGTTCAACAAGACGTTTTGCTCTTTCAATGACCATTTCAGATACTTTTTTATGTCGGTCTGGTGTTTCATCGAATGTTGAATAAAGAACTTCTACATTATCTCCTTCAACAGCTTCTTTAATATCTGTAACTTCTTCTGGTCTTTCATCAATTAATAGAATCAATATATGTATATCTTTGTTATTTTCTTTAACCGCTAAAGCAATATCTTTTAAAAGTGTTGTTTTTCCTGCCTTTGGTGGTGAAACAATGATTCCTCTTTGTCCTTTTCCAATAGGTGCAAGTAAATCAATCATACGCATCGCTATTTTACCATTTTTTCCAAGACTAATTTTTTCATTTGGAAAAATAGGTGTTAAGCTTTCAAAAGCTTTTCTTTTCATTGCTGTTTCTAAATCATAATGATTAATTTTTTGGATATGCAATAAAGATCTAAACTTTTCTGTTGCTTTTGGTTCTCTAACAACACCTGTAATAAAGTCTCCTGTCTTTAATTTAAATTTATAAATTTGTGATTGTGAGACATAAACATCATGAGGATCTGATAAATAATTCGCATTTCTAATAAAACCATATCCATCAGGTAAAACTTCTAAAAAACCTGTTGTAATAACTCCATCATCCAAAGAATCTTTAGTATATTCTTTCTTTTCTTTTTTTGTATTTTCCATATTATCACCTCACTCATTATGTCATATTTTTCCTTTTTACGCCATAAGTAAAAGTAGATTTACATCTACTTTATTCAACAAAAGTAAAAACATCTTTGGCTTTAATATGTTCTAAAATAAAGATTTCATCAATACGACCAATTGACACTCCCCATGTCTAAAGACAGGGGATTCTTGCTACCTGCCAACATTGTTGGCTGACCAGTTCATTTCTGATAGGTCGCAGTGCAAGCTAGGGGTATGCCATTACCCTTCCTAGAGCAGAACCTATAGTTCTCTAGGCAGTATATCTGTTACCAATATACTCAGTTGAGTTGTATATATTTATAGCTCCTAGCAGATCCCTGTGTGTATGATATCCACATCTGCACGTATATTTTCTGTCATTTGCATGATGAACACTTCCACATATTGGACAGATCTGACTTGTATACGCTGGATCTACATACTCAACTTCTATGCCTGCAAGTTTTGCTTTGTATTCTATAAATGTAGCAAGTCTATAGAACGACCATGTATGCAGGCTATGAATGTTTTTTCGACTTGTTCTTGTCGTAGAGCGTATGTTTTGAAGTCGCTCTAATTTGATTACTGATACATCATGAGTTTTTGCTGTATTTACGATTTCACGACTTAGCTTATGATCTATATCTTTCATGATACGTTGTTCTTTGTTGTTGATCTTAACAACTGCTTTTGGCTTCTTAGCTTTTTGAAATCTTTTTCGAAGATTATTGTAGTGTCTTCTTATATATTTGTTTTTTCTCCCATTTCCGTAAAACTTGATACTTCCATCTGGACAATAGCTTACCGCAGGACATTTGATTCCAAAATCAACACCCATGACATTGTCATTTAAAGAAGCAGTATCTTCTTTTGCATCATAGACAATCTGTGCTACGAGATCATGTCCTTTTACAACAATACGCATCGTTCCTAATTTACTGGATGAAAAAATTGATTTCTGTCTTTCTGACATTTTTGTTTTGACTGATATACGTTTCGACTTCCCATTGATCATTACTGGAAAACCAATACTGTCATCATTGATTCTAAAATTTTGATTGTTGATATAACAGCACATTTTTTTCAAAACAGGAAGTCTTACTTTAGTATCTAAATTTCTTAAAGCCTTATTATATTTTCTTATGATGGACTTGGCATCTCGAATGCATTGATTACATAAGGCACTTGGAAGATTCACTTTTACATCTGCCGTTGTCATCTTTGTAATAGATCTTCCATTAGCAGCATCAAAAACAAGCTTATTGACTGTAGAAATATATTCCAACATCGTTGCCTTGATTAATTCTGTTTGATATTTATTTGGATAAAGCTTGACTGTTTCTGTTAATTGCATAGATATCACCTAAACGTTTTTTTGATCTTCAATATACTGCTTAATTACAGAAAGGGGTGCACCACCTACTGTAGATACAAAATGGCTATTGGTCCATAGTGTTGGGATTCTTGATTTCAGCCAGGAAAACTCCTGTCTCAACACTCTGGAAGAGTAACCCTTGATTCTTTTAACTGCTTTGTGAATTCCATATTGTGAATCTACTTCCATAAGCAAATGTACATGATCGGGCATGATTTTCATTTCAATGATTTCGACATTCAATTGATCACAGCTTTCTTTAATCAACTCCTTTAAGCGATCATCAACACCGTCTACAAGAACGGGACGTCGATATTTTGGACAGAATATAACATGATATTTGCAGGAATAGGTCACATTATTATTCGATTTGTACTTCATGAATACATTATATTACTAAAAGATATCTAATGATATATATTATTGATAAAAGCTTAAAAAAGTCACCTTATATCTCCACGCTAAAGCTGGGAGCCTTACGGCAATATTTGGTAAATTTCTTTGTCCATCTACTTTCATATCTTTTAAAACAATTTGAATTTCTCCTCGATAATGAGCAAGATTGTCATTAACAATAACAACATCCCCTCTTGTATAATGCGTCTTGGTACAAGGACGACAAGGAATTTCTTTTCCTTTATAAATCATTCTTGTCCAACGAGAACGTAACATATAATTCATACAATCTCCTAAAGCACTATGCGTTGGATAATTGAATAAGATTTCTTTTTCAAGTTCTGTGATTCCTTCTTCTAATTGAATTTTAAAAGGAACTCTTTTAATCATTCCATGTGGAATAAAATCAGCTAAAAAACCAAAAGCTTCATTTTTAGGAACATCGACATAGACTTGTTTCATGACTTGATCGATTGCTTTAAATTCATCTTCACTTGCATAAGCATTTCCAATAATGATTTCATCAACATTATCTAAAGCTAGACAATGTTTTAATTGTTTTTCTATTGGCATATCACGATGCTCTTCAATCGTTGGAAGACCATCACTAACAGGCCATGGTCCATGATTTCCTTTAACTAAACTTGAAATAAAGATTGCTACAGGAATATTCTTTGCTTTCCAATAATTATTAATTTCATTGATTGCTTCTAAACTTGGTGCAGTGTATCTTTCTGGATAGAAATTATGACATGTTGAAATATTTTCAGGTTTTGCCCCATTTTTAATAGCAGCTTCAATGATTTCAATAAAGCTTGTTGACATTTCAATTTTGATGCCTTCTTTATTATTGATCAATGTTGCATCCCTTTCATCATTAAAACTAAAATCCATTCTTAAAATATCGACACCAATTTCCTTAAAAACCGAAAGATCTGTTTCAGTTGCACCTAATCTATGAAAAAGTTCACTGTTACAATCCCCAGAAACAACCATACCATATTTATGAACGATTTTTGTAAAATCTTTAAAATATGCAATCACTTCTTCCTTTGTTCCTGATACAGAAAACATACTCGTAAATACTTTTTTTAATCCATAACTTGATGCCATTTTTAAATACGCATCAATTTCTTCAAGAGTTTCTTGTTTTGGATATAAAGAAACACCTAACATGACTTTTCCATAAAAAATCCTCCTATGAGGGGTATTATAACATGTATATACAACCCTTACAATTGTTATTGTATCCGTTTACAAAAGAAAAAGAGGATTTCTCCTCTTAGACAAAAGCATGATCAATTTCAATAACACAATGGTATTCATCATTTATTTGTTTAACTTGTGCACTAATCATATTTTTTAAAATTTGATGACTAATTTGATCATTTGCAGGAATTAATACATCAAAAATTAAATTTGTATGATTTTTCCCTGGGACCATACGAAAATCATGAATCGAATAATTTTCATTAATATGTTGAACAATTTCTAAAACTTGTTGTTTTAAAGCAAGTAACTGTGGATTATGAATATCTACAGGATCATAATGAATAGTTGTATGAATATGATATTTTTCTTGGATAGCTCTTTCGATATCATCAATTTCTTCATGAATCTTCATAATATCTTCGCGACTGTCTACTTCTACATGAAGTGTCATAAACATCCTTCCTGGACCATAATCGTGCATCATTAAATCATGAATTCCTAAAGGTTTTTCATAAGACATAATAAAATGTTCAATACTATCAATTAAGGCTTTATCTGGTGCAAGTCCTAGTAAAGGATTGATTGTATCTTTAAACACATTGATTCCTGCAAGAATAACAATGATAGAAACAATAGTCCCAATAATACCATCTACTGGTAAATCGGTAATCAAAGTAAGCAATAAAGCAACGAGTGTCGCAAATGTCGTGACAACATCATTTAGACTATCTTGTCCTGCTGCTTTTAAAGATGAAGAATCTATTTTATTTCCTATTTGATGATTAAAATAATACATCCATAATTTAATAAAAATAGAAACGACTAAAATAATTACCGCCACAATTGAAAAAGTGACTTTTTCAGGAACAAATATTTTAACAACTGATTCTTTCAATGATTGAATACCTACAACTAAAATCAAAAAGGCAATAATCATTCCTGCAATATATTCATAACGTCCATGTCCATAAGGATGATCGTTATCAGGATGTTTATTAGCAAGTTTGAAACCAAATAAGGATGCGAGATTGCTTCCAACATCAGATAGGTTGTTTAAAGCATCTGCTTGAATTGCTACAGAATGAACAAAGAGACCTATTGTTATTTTGAAAATAACTAAAATAATATTGCATATAATCGACAAAATGGAACATAACGTTCCATAAGCTTGTCGTACTCTTTGATTTTTATAGTCATCATAATCATCTATAAATTTCTTAACAAGATAATTGATCATGATAAAACATCATAAACAAAGATATTTTGTTTATCTACCTTTATAAGTTCTACTTCTTCTAGTTCTTTAAGATATTTGTTTACTTTTTCTTGATCTACTTCTTTATTTGCAAGTTCTGCGAGATTTGCTTGGATTTGTGGATTATCCACTTTAACATAAGCAAGATTTTCTGTTGTATAAACTGCTTTATTTTTCATAGTTTCTAATACTGAAACATAAGCAAGTTTCGCTTCTAAACGTAAATTTTTATAATGATCAAATAATGCCTTTGGCATATAAAATTCATCTTTTGATTTTTCAATAACTTCTTTTAAACTTTCTTTTGTATATAACTCCATAATTCTCTCTCCTTTTGTTTCTATATTATACCATATCTTAAAAAAAAGAACACATTCCCTTTAATCTTTAACTCTACCCGTAAACGTTGAAACATCTTCAAAACCAATTTCTTGATATTTTTTAGCAACCGTTAAACAGTTTTCTCCAACACGATCACTAGTATGACTATCCGTTCCAATTGTAATAATGCGTCCCCCTAAATCATAGTAGCGTTGAACTTGTTCATAATTTGGAAAACCACATATTTTTAAATCTTTATACCCTGATGTATTAACTTCTATACCTTTTCCTTTTTTTATTAATGTTTTAAAGATTTCATCAATAATATCTTGGTATTTTGCATGATCCACTGTTTTATCTTGGTAAGGACCATAACGAACAATATAATCCAAATGCCCTAAAACGTTAAAACAATCAAAAGCTTTTACACATTTTAATGTTTCTTCAAAGAATTCTCGATGTGCTTCTTCTTTGGTTTTTCCTTTAAAGAACTCTCCATAATAAAATTCTGTATGGTGGATAACATGAATCGAACCAATAACAAAATCAAAAGGATAACTTTGAATAAGCTTTTCAATTTCTTCTTGATGATCCAAATCTAATCCCATTTCAATTCCCCATTTAATCGTGATTTGATCTTTAAATTCTTCTTTTAAAGCTTGAATTGTTTGATAATAATTTTCAACATCTAATTCAAACGAATCAATGGGATAATTAAAATCACGATGATCAGTAAAACAAATTTCATCTAAATTCATTTTTATAGCTTGTAAAACATGTTCTCTAGGATTCGCTTCGCTGTCTCCCGAAAAATGTGTATGCATGTGATAATCAATGACTCTCATAGAACAACCTCCGTTTTTGTCATTATAACAAAAAAGAGAAAATATTTCTATTTTCCCTTTTTACAAAATTATATTATAAATTAATCTAAATCAGCACCGTTTGATTCGAAAGCTTTTTTAATCCATTGATATGATTTTTTAGGAATACGTTTCATATCTCTTAAATCTTTATTTGTTCTATTTACATAAACAAATCCATAACGTTTATCCATATTACACATACTTGCAAGAATATCAATTGGTCCCCAAGTAATATACCCTAAACAATCAACACCATCTTCAAAGATTGCATTTTCCATTTCTTTGATATGATCTCTATGATAATTAATACGATAATCATCTTCGATAGTACGACCTTCAGCTAACATTTGATCTATTTCTTCTTGACTCATATCTTCACGCCAACCAATACCATTTTCAAGTACAAATACTGGAAGTCCAGTTCTATGATGTAAATCATTTAATGTCCATCTAAATCCAATTGGGTCGATTTCCCAATCCCATTCATTTGCTTTACAATGTGGGTTTTTAATTTGTTTTTCGTTAACACATTCATGAGCAGGTCTTTCATAATCAAATTCACCTGCTTTAACAGTATTTGAACGATAGTAAGAGAAAGCAATATAATCAACAGTATATTTTAATAATTCTTCGTCACCTTCTTCAAAAGTAGGCATCCATCCTCTGTTTTCAAGATAAGCGTTCCAGTAATCAGGATATTTACCTTGAGCAAATGTATCAACTAAGAAACCATTTAATAAATTATATCCTTTTGTTGCAAAGAAATTATTTTCTGGACTATTTTCATAAGCATAGATATTTGTAATAGCTCCCATTCCACAGAATTTAGCATCTGGTTGCATTTGTCTTAAAGCACGAACCGCTTTACAATGAGCCATCATAACATTATGGTTTACTTGATATAAGTGTTTTGGATAGCTAACACCTTCAGGAATAACTTCAGCATTAGAAACACGTAACATCATACTGTGTAAGTTTTGTTCGTTGAATGACATCCAATGTTTAACACGGTCACCAAATCTTTCAATACAAACTTTTGCATATCTTTCAAAACAATCTACAACATAACGTGAGGCAAATCCATTATATTCTTTTACTAAATGATAAGGCATATCAAAATGAACTAATGTAATCATTGGTTCAATACCAGCAGCTAATAATTTATCAATTAAATCACTATAGAATTTAACTCCTTCTTCATTTACTGGTTCATCTAATGTTCCATTAGGAATAATACGAGACCAACAAATAGAGAAACGATAAAAGTTGAATCCCATTCCTTTCATTAATGCAATATCTTCATCATAACGAGTATATTCATCAATAGCATCGTTCCAATCTGAAAATTCAGGATTCATTGGTCTTACATCATAAACACATAATCCTTTTCCGCCTTCATTTCTATGTCCTTCTGTTTGGAATGATGAAACTGATCCACCCCAATAAAAATCTTTTGGTAATTTTCTTTCCATAAAATGTTCTCCTTCTTTTATATCCACCTAACATTTTAATCATCTCTTCTTGAAAGTAAATATCTTCAACTTTCCTTTTTATAATGTTTCATATTTAATTTAAATAAAAGCCATTTCATGAAACTTTGTTTCATGTTATACTAAAAACGGTGATAAAAATGAGTATAATGACACAACTAGAATTTGAGCTTGATTTCTCCCATTCTGAAAAAGAAATCGCTCACTATATTTTAAACGAAGGAGAAAAAGTTCTAAGTCTTTCAATTAAAGAACTTGCAAAAAAAACCTATACATCTCCTGCCACAATTGTAAGACTTTGCCATAAATTAGGATTAAAAGGCTATGGTGATTTTAAAATAAAATATTCTGCCGAATTACAATTCGATTTAGCTCACACCGATCGTATTGATGTCAATTTTCCTTTCAATGAAGAAGATAATGATTCTATGATTGCTTATAAACTCGCTAGTTTAAATCAAGAAGTAATTGCTGAAACAATACAGCTTATTGATTTTGAGCAACTTCATCAAATTGTGGAACTACTTGATCAAAACAAAGATATCGATATCTATGGAACAGGTAATTCATTACTTGCAGCTATGTCTTTTCAACACAAAATGATGCGTATACAAAGAAATGTCAATTTAAAGATGCTTGCTGGAGAACAAGTCTTTATGTCTTATAATTCCAATAAAAATAAAATTGCGATGATTATCTCTTATTCTGGTGAAACCAATGAACTTATTAAAATTGCTGAAATTTTAAAAGAAAAGAAAACTCCTATCATTGTTTTAACTTCTGTTGGCGATAATCGTCTTTCCCATTATGCCAATTATATTTTAAATATTGGTTCAAGAGAAAAGATTTTTACCAAGATTGCTCCTTTTGCTTCACAAACATCGATTGAATATTTATTAAATGTAATCTTTTCTTGTTTATTCAAAAAAGATTATGAAACAAATATTCAAAATAAAATAAGCTATGATAAAGAAAACGATGTCCGCCATCCTTTACATAGCCCTGTTAATGATATTACAGAGTAAAAGCCCATCGCTGGGCTTTTTTATTATTCATCACCAAATGAAACACCAATTGCTTTAGCCGCTTTAACAAGTTCACCATTTGGATCAACATGTTTTTGTTGACCAATCTTCGCAGCTCCGATTACTTCTTCTAATGAAGTATATCCCATTTTATCACCATTGATTGTAACCACATTACCAAACTTACCTTCATTAATAAGTTCAACTGCAGCCACTCCATAACGGATCGATAAGATACGATCATAAGCTGAAATATCTCCTCCACGAATAATATGTCCTGGATTAACCGAACGTACTTCATGATTTGGAATTACTTTTTCAAGATCATCCGCTACTTTTGCAGCAAGTCCAGAATAACGTACAGGATCTGGACTATCTTCTACGATTTTACCAATGACTTTTGTTCCGTCTGCATATTTAGCTCCTTCAGCAACAGCAACAACAGTATAAGGTAATCCCATTTCATCACGTTTTTTAATTGCTTTTGCAACATTTTCAATTGTAAATGGAATTTCTGGAATCAAACATACACCGGCATTTCCTGCAAGACCTGCATATAAAGTAATCCATCCTGCATCACGTCCCATTAATTCGCAACAAATAACACGATGATGTGATTTAGCTGTTGTTTGTAAACGATCAATAAATTCTGTACCTACCGACATTGCTGAAATAAATCCATAAGTAACATCTGTACTTGCAAGATCATTGTCCATTGTTTTAGGAACTCCAATGACATTAACACCTTTTCTTGAAAAATCACGTGCACTTGTAAGTGTCCCATCGCCGCCTAAAATAACAAGAACATCAACACCATCTTTTTTTAAATTTTCAACAGCCACATCAGAAACATCTTTCTTCACTTTTCCACCATGACCATCATCTACCAAATAATCAAAAAGATTATCTTTATTCGAACTATATAAAATAGTTCCTCCTTCTTTATAAATATCTTCTACTGATTCTTCAGTAAGTTCCACATAATTATTATGATATAAACCTCTATAGCCATAAACAAAACCAATCACTTCATAGCCATATTTAGAGATTGCTGTTTTAGTAATTGTACGAATAACAGCGTTTAAACCTGGACAATCTCCTCCCCCAGATAATAATGCAATTTTTTTGACAGTACTTCCCATAATTTTCTTCCTCCATACTATATAATTATAAATTCACATAGAGGAAAAAACAATACTTTTTTGTAAGCGTTTACAGTTATTTCTTAGTTTTATTGAATTGGTAGTTCATAAGTCACTTTATTTCCAAAATGATCTAAATCAACAACTAGTTTAATTTTAGAACTTTGTTGTTTTAAACCATAAGCTTCTTCCCCTTCACTTTTTGTCCCGACAGGTGCCGTTTGAGGATACGTATTAATAGATGCAGGGTAGGTTTCACAGACATTACCTCCTTCATCAATCACTTTAAAATTAACGCTTGAAAAATAAACATCTTCTTCACTTGCTATATTTTCATAAGAATAATGAATGATAATGACTTGTTCTGGTTGGCTATCCGCAAATTCATTACGATCACTTGTATTGCTTACTGAATTTACAGTGAAATGAACACGTTCTTGACCATCTTTTTTATATGTTATTGTTTCTCCAACACCATAGATTTTTTCTTCTGTCTTTGTCTGGTTATTTGTTTCTTTTCCTTCTTCACTACTGCAGGCACATAAAGCAAACGATGTTAATAAAACCAGACAGATACTTAATATCTTTTTCATCTTAATAACCTCTCTTCCTTAGTTTAACAAATGATACAATCGCAAGTCCCATATTAATAAGACACCAACCAGCCCAAATATTTAAATCGCTATAGCTTCCTGCCATGCTAAAGCCTAAGAAAGCTCCTAAACCAAATAAAATACCTAAAGCAATATTCCCTGTAGTTTTTTCGCTATTTCTTACGACAATTGAAACAATCCCCCCTGAAAGCATAAAGATAGAAACAAATAAGCCAGCACTTCCCCCTACTTCTCCATTTGAGGAAAGTGTATTTGCAGTTCCAACAAGCATTGATTGAAAAAAGACAATCACACTAAAAATAATTGATAAAATTCCTGCTACTAATTTCCAAATTTTCATATTTTCCCTTCCTTTCTTTAGAAGCCTATTTCTCTAATTTTTCTATTTTTTCATACAAGATACATAATTCATTAATTCCTAGTTGCAAATCATTTAAAATCGTAAACATCTGTGATTCAACTCCTGTGAGTTCATCCATTTCATTTAAGATTTTTAAATGATCTTTGATACCTTTAAATAAAGATGCTAAATAAAGAATTTTTCCTGATATATCTTTTTCTTGATAATCTTCTATATCCATAACTTTCCTCCTTTATAAGAAATAGACTACAAAAGAATTTTAACGAAAAAAGTATAAAAAAAGGTGCCCCGTGAGGGCACATTACTTAAATAATGCGATAAAAAACGTGCCAACCAAAAGAACACCCAACATTAAAACAAACCAAGAAACAATAGTTGATATTACTTTAATCAATGTTTTTTGTCCTTTATAATAAGGCAAATAATCTCTTAATGATAAATAATTCGTTGATAAAACAAGTGTAATCACAAACCATAAAATCAAAATCATACGATAAACAAAATAATCTAACACAGTAGCTTGTCCTTCTATCTTAAAAGTGGAAACAAGTTCAATCGCTAAACCATATCCCATTACTGCAAGAATCATTTTCCATATCTTATGACTACGAAAACCAGGTAAGCAATAATTTTGTTCTTTTCTTTCAATAAGTTTATTTTGATAAAATAATTGATCTAAACGTCGTATAATTTCTTGCATATCTTGATAGCGTTTATGAGGATCGATTGAAATCATCTTATCAATAACATTTTTTTCAAAACCATGATAATTACATTCTCGAGGAAGATTATTAGTGAGTAAAACATGATATAAAACACCTAAAGAATAAATATCACTTCGTGCATCCGTTTGGTAGAAACCAAACTGTTCAGGTGCAGCATAACCTTGACTTCCTAAAACCGTAGTATCTCTTTTTTGATTTTCATGATAATTTCGTGCAATGTCGAAATCAAAAAGATAGACGTGCTTTCCATCATAAAAAATATTTTCTGGTTTAATGTCACGATGAATGATTGGTGGTGTTTGTTTATGTAACACATCTAAAATAACACATAATTGTCTTGTAATTTGATAGGCTTCTTCATGTGAAAAACACCTTTCTTTTAAACAATCCTCAAGTGTATTACAAGAAATATATTCTTCAATAATTTCTAATTCTTCTTCATTTTCTTTTAAAGAATAAATGTGAGGTATTCCTTGAAGATCTAATTCTTTTAAAGTTTTCCAAACCTCTTTATTATATGCTTTTAGTTCTTTTTTAATATAAATCGTTCTTTTATCAAGTTCTCTTACTAATGTAATTCTTTTTTGTGGTGTTTCTTTAATTACTTCTAATTCTAAAACTGTCATATCTTGTCTCTCCGTAAAATATAGTATATCATATTTTTAGGTGATGATATGATTTTAACAGAAGAAATAGAAAACTCTTTAAAAAATGAAGCAGAAATTGATGATCTTTTAAAACAAATTCATGATATGGATTTTTCTGAATATATCCATCATTTATTTGAAAAATACCATTTAAAAGAAGCCGATATTATACGAAAATCAGGATTAGAAAGAACATATGCTTATAAAATTATTCGTGGTGAAAAAGGAAAAAATGCAAAGGATAAAATCTATCGCTTAGCGCTTGCTATGAATTTAACCCAAAAAGAAACAAATCATTTATTATCTTTAAATAATGCAGGTGACTTATATCCACATAATGCCAGAGATCTTATTCTATTAAATGGCTTGTTAAAAAAACAAACCGTAGAAGAAGTCAACATTGAACTTTATAATCATGATTTAGAGCCTTTAAAAGACTAATAGGATTCCTAATGGAATCCTATTTTTTATTTATTAAACGCCTCATTAAGCTTATAAACAATTGTCTTTCCATCGTTTTTATGGATTGTTATTTCAATAAAATCTTGTCTTTGATTAATATCTATATTCTTTTTTGTTAAAGGTTTTCCTGCATTATCAATATCAATATCTATCACATCAATTCTATTACTCAATCTTATTTCTAGATGATTCTTTTCAAAAAATACTGGTTCTCCTCTTTCAAAAATAACAATAGAATCACGATTACTTATTTTCTTTTTTAAAATAAGATGCTCTTGTTTATCAAATTGATGAAAAATCGAAAAATAGGAACCATTATAAATACGGGTAAAAATCATTGTAGAAACAATACAAAATATCATAAATGTTTCCACACCAAAAATAAATAACTTTACTTTATATTTCATAGCTACTCCTTTTGTATTATAGACCTGATTGTCATCGTTGGATGATTCCTCATATAAATTGATGGAATATGCCTTTTCCATTTAACATTTACATCTTGAGTATTATTAAAATCAAGATTTTCACTTGCATAACATACTGTTGAATAGCTATATGTTTCTAAATTATTAAAGGTAATATCTACACGGATATGTCTATCAAACAATGATAAACTCCATTTTTCATATATTTGTACCTTTGCTTTTGATGTTGCATCCCTATTTTCATAAAGTAATACGTCTTCAGGTTCATCATGAATTATTAAATCCCAAATAGTATTATTAGAAAAATAATTCATTACTATAAATAAAGAAACGATGCCAATCATAAGCGTTTCAGTAATCACAAGTTTCTTTAAAAGATACTTTCCCATTTTCTTCCCTTCTTTAAAAAATGAATGAAACTTCGTTAGAAATTTTATTCATTTAGTTAATCACTTACTTGAGATAAATATAAATCTAATGGTGCTTTTGTATGTTCAACAACATAACCACTACCACCACGATTTTTGACATCTTCCACAACAGTTGTCATTAAAATAGGTTGTTTTTCATCTGTCGTCATGATTGTAAACCAACCAAGTTCTGTTCCTGTTGTATCACTTTGACTTTGTTTAATTTCTGCCGTTCCTGTTTTTCCTGCAAGAATGACATGATCATGATAGATGGCATGTCCTGTTCCATTTTCATCCACAATGACATTAATAAGATCTTCTTTTATTGTTTTTGTTGTCTCTTTTGAAAAAACATTTTTAATCCATGTTTTTGTTTGTCCTTGAACTATATGTGGCTGATAGATTGATCCATTATTAACAAAAGCACTATAGATACTTGCAAGTTGAAGTGGATTCATCAGAATTTGTCCTTGTCCATAACCACTATCTGCAATTAATTGATTGCTTACTTTTTGATTTTTATTGATATACTGGCTTTTATTTAAAGCAAGCTCAAAAGGAATCTTTTCACCAATCTTTAAGTTTTTATAGTAATTAAATAAATTCTCTTTTCCAATATTCAATGCACTTCTAGCAAAGTAAACATTATCTGAATACGTAATCGCATTCTTTAAATTATTAGGTGAAGGAGCATGTAATGTTGTTACATAATAATTACCCCAGCTTGAATCCTTTTGCCATTTATCCTTAGCCACTAAATCTTTATCAGGATCAATGGCTTTTGTTTCTAATCCAATAGCCGCCGTAATAGGTTTCATGGATGACCCCGGTGTATAGGTTTGTTTATAACGACTCATCAATGGTTGGTTGACATCATTATTTAAAGCATTCCATTTATCTGTTGAAAGTCCTAAAACAAAATCATTGTTTGAATAGGATGGTGTTGATACAAGTGCTAAAACTTCTCCTGTTTTTGGATTGAGAGCAACAGATGCACTTTTATCATTTTGATACTCATTATAAAGACTTTGTTGTAAATCAATATCGATTGTGAGTGTAATATCTTGTGGACTCATTTTAACTTCTTTATGACAAAGTTCTTTAATAACTTTATCATTTTTATCAACCAAATCAATTTTACCAGATGTGATTCCTCTTAGCTTTTCTTCATAGGCTGCTTCAATTCCACTTCTTCCAATGACTGAAGTCGAATTATAGCCTTCATTTTTATGTTTTTTTAAATCTTCAGCATTAACATTTTGAACATAGCCTACGATATGTGAAGCCACTTTATCGTAAGGATACGTACGAATACTCACTGTCGAAATTTTAACACCGTTGATACCTAAAATATTCTTATTGATTAAATCGTTTTTAGTTGCTTCAGAAACAGTTTTGATAGGTACAAAAGAATCATCATTAATCCAAGATGCACTCATTTTCTTTTGAAGGGTTTCAACATCTGTTTCTAAATACTGTGCAATTTGTCCATAATCATTTTCACCATTTAGTTTTCCTTTTACAAGTCCAACAGAATAACCTTTTCCATCTTCAGCAAGAACTTTTCCATTTCTATCTAAAATGCGTCCTCTTTTTTCAGGATTATATGTTGTTATTTTTATTTTGCACCCATCAGTGTAACCATCCATAATCAGTTCTTTATTAAATTGGATTTGTTCATTTTTGACCCCTACTTTATTTCGATAAGTAATTCTTCCTGCAAGGGTATCAATATAGATTAAATATTCAATGACATTATCTTGTTCATCTAAGATTTTTATTTGAATATTTTTTGCATCGATTTCTTCATAAAATTCTTTATATTTTTCAACAAAGTATTTTTGTGTAGGTGTATACACTGTTTTGGAATTTAACATTTGATACATTTGTTTATAATCTTTCTTTTTTAAAAGTTCAAAATACTCTGTAACAACTTGTTCATTACTTTTCCCTTGATTAAACACAAAAAACACAGAAACCATCAGTAAAACACAGGCACTTATTCCAATGATCCATTTCTTTTTATCTTTCATTTCTACTGTCCTCCTACAGAATATGCATAATCTTCATTTGTTGAAACGTCTTTTTCAATAACAGGATCACACTTTACTAAACCAATGTCCCCTGGTACACGATAACCAACAAAGGCTACCAAATAACAATCCTTTCCCTTTTTTATACGATAATGATATGTAATATCCATGGTTTCTGTTTCACCTAAATAGGTAATTGTCGATGTATAGGTCATTTCAACATAGAAATCATTAATATCTCCCGCTAAAACTTTGATTTGTTTAATTTGCCCCGTTTCTTGTGCTTCATCCTGTTTAAATAATTTTAAAGAATGAAAATAAGCATCTCTTGTCACAACATAAAAGTCATTGGATGATGAAGGAACTTTAAAAAGAGATTCTCTATCATCAAAATCAGGTAATGTTGAGTCTTTTTTCAAATAAGCAACCATTTTATTAACAAGCTCTTTGGCTTGTTTTCGATAGTCATTATCAATTTCTTCTTGTTCTTTTTTATCTTCTTTATAGGTCCCGCAATAAAGAGTTACACTTGAATCATTTTGAAGATTATAAATTTGAATTGTCCCATTTTTATTTAAAAGATTATTTTCATTTAAAATACATTTTTCATCTAAGGCAATAATATATTGAGCTTCTTCATCTTTAGATAAAGTTAAAGCAATCGTCCCATTTTATTTTATTTCATCTGCATCAATTTCTGACTGACGCTTCTTAGAGAAAGCATTGTAATCGGCATCCCCTTCTCCAAACAATGTATCATGTAACGCTTCGATAAGCTCTTTTACGTTGTAATGAGAGATTAATACGGCCGGTGTATGTTTTACATATGCAGCCTCCTCCTTACCGTATATTAAGTCAATCTCAGCTTCTCTTTCTTCATCTGAGATGTCTTTTATAGCTTTCACATGGTGTCTTAAGACCATGTTCCACTGCTCAAGATAGCATTCCTCCTTGCTGATTCCTGCTTTATCAAGAAGCCATCTTATCTCATCTACGTCATGCATCGATACAAAAAGATGTGTGGTTTTTTCCTCTTTTGATATTTTTGAAAAGTCTACCATATGATTAATTCCTTTCTCTTGATGTGCTTAGTTTAATTGTACAAAATCAAAACATTTTTCGCAATCATTCGTAAGCCATTTTCCATGATAACCTTTTATTTCTGTAGAAACAGTATCACTTTTTCTAGCAAAGCATAAATAAGTATAATGGTAAATGTCTAAACGGTGGTCATTATCATCATATTTTAAAACAGCTCTGTTTTTTAAATTTGAAGAAAACGATGAAATTTCTTCATCTTTTTGAAAATACTGAAATCCAAAAATAGAAATTATAACAAATACTAAACAGCCTATTAAAGCATATTGAATCTTAATCTTCTTTTTCTTAATTAGACAATAATTAATGAAAAGACAACATAAAATAATGAGATTAAATATAATTTGATTCATTGAATGAATATATTCAAATTCAAATCGTTTTAAGATAACTAAATAACCAAGTTGTAAGACCAATAATGAACAACCTATAACACTGGTAAATAAAGAAATTAAAAATGAACTCTTCTTGATCTTTGTTTATTTTATATTATTTTCTAATTGATCTAAATCATTAAGATCAACGAATAAAATCTTTTGATCTTTCTTTAAAAGTATAAAATCTTTATACTTGATTCTTTTAAATTGTGGAAAACTATAAAAGATTTCTTCTTCATCTTCTTGATAGATCATTCCATTATCTTTAAATGTATAAAAGACTTCACGTTCTTTAAAAATGTTGCTTTTAAAAAAGATTTGTATAAAAGGAAATAATATGAGAATAATTCCTAAAACAATAAAACTTTTACCAAGAATATCTACATAATGATGAATATATTGTTGCAGTGGTAAAAAAGCAAAACCCCCTAAAATAAACATAATTCCTATAAATTGAATAGCCAATAAGCCTTACTTTCAAAATAATGATCTCTCAAATATTTTTTATAATATTTCTTTTTTATTAAAAAGTTTTTCTCATATAGAGTATTTTGAACTTTATTTTCTTTTCCCTTCAATAAATCATCAACACTTATATCAAGAACACTTGCAAGATCAACAAGAATCGAAATATCGGGTAACCCTACCCCGGTTTCCCATTTAGAAATTGTCTTATTAGAAACAGATAATCTTTCTGCCAGTTCCCCTTGAGTCATTCCTTTTTCTTTTCTTCTCTTTGCAATTACTTTTCCAATTTTTTTACTATCCATATAAACAACTCCCTTACACCTATCATATTAAAAACTTTCTTTAAAAGATACAACATTCCATCTAGAGAATATGTCTACGAAGCGTGGAATTCCTTGATATTACGTGCTTTTTATAAAAAAATTGATTAAAAAATGATTTTTATATTTTTTTATCTATTCCTCATTTTTTAAAGGTTTCCTTTTATCTCTTATATAAATTATAGCATGTGCTACACACATAAGACAGATCATATAAAACTGTGGAAAGTTTGAAAACATTGTCAAAATTCGATCAAAACCATAAACTAACAAATCAAAAAGAAGAATCACCGATAACAAAATTGTGTTTCTTTTTATATTAATTGAAAGTTTTTTCTTTCTCATATAATAAGCAAGTAAAATTACATAAAGTAAACATACTGTTGAATAAAAATTAACCAAAATCACTAAAAAAGTATAAACTGCATTTCCTTTTTCTGTGCCTCCATAAATTGTCCAAAATCTATAACCAATATAAAGACAAACTTCTAAAATATAATATAAATATATCAAATAAAGATCTATTTTCTTTTTCATTATCACAACCTCCTTGAAGATTTATTATAAATTATACTTGTGTAAATCTTGTGAAAAAATGAATTACAATGACTGATTGTTCTTAATGGAATCAAAAAAATATAATAAGATATTAAAAGCTCGTACAAAATGAGCTTTATAAGACTATATTTTGTTTTCCCATTTAACACTCACATTTTTACCATGATGAGCTAAACCTATATAGATGACTTTTCCTTTTAATCCATAATCGTATTTATTCTCTTTGATTTGTTGGATGGCTTTATTTGATAGTTCATCTAATGCTTCTTCAAGAGCTTTTTTATCTTCTTTTAAGTATTTAAATTCTAATACAAAGGATGTTCTCTTTTCATCTTTTGCTTTCAAAATTAAATCATCTCTACCTTTTCCTACTTCTCTATTAGAAATAATTTCATAATCTTTATTTAAACATAAACACATTCCAAGCATCATCATATGATAACTGTTTTCTTTTTCTAAATCATGATAACTTGGTATCATTAAAATTTCTTGATAGTTTTCTAGAAATGTTTCTTGATCTTCATTGACTAAACTTTCGGTAACTGTATCTAGCGTTCCACTGCTTAATCCTAATTGGTATTCTGTTAATTTAATAAATTCTTGTTTAACTTCTTCATTGGGAATTTCTATACGATATTTCCCTTTTAAAAGATTTATTTCTTTTGTAACTGTTAAATAGCCCGCATTGACAAACAATCCCCATAAAGTTGAATTATTTGCTTCTTCAAAGAAGCTTGTTTGCATTGAAACATAAGTATCTAATTTGCTTTCTTTGATGAGTTTGTCATATTGATTTTTAAAAGTATAATCTGCTTGTTTTAAAGCATTTTTAATCATACTATTGGCACTAGTATTGACCCAGAAGGAAATCAACTTTTGAGTATCTGCATAATTCAATAACGACCAAGGATTGTAAATATCTTGATTTCCTATATGGTAACCATCATACATCTTTTTAACTTCATCATTTAACTCTAGACCATAGTATTCTAATAATTCTTGTGTTTCATTATTTGTAAAACCAAAATAAGAAGCATAGCGTTGATCTGTTACATCGCAAACAACAAGATTATTTAAATCACTAAAGATATTTTCTTTAGCCACTCTTTGTATTCCTGTAAGCATTGCGTATTTTAAATCACCTGAATTTTTAAGCGAACTTCTAAGTAAGGTTGCTAGACTTCCTTTAATTTCTTGATAGAAATTACCTGTCTTTGCTTCTATAAATGGTGTATCATATTCATCAATAAATAATACAACATCTTTTCCATAATATTTTTTTAATCGATGCATTAAAAAAATCAATGCTTTTTCAATATCCTGTAATGTGCCATTTTGATTATTTTTAATTCCTTCATTGATAATTCTATAATCATTATCTTCATATTCATCCATATCTTTAAAAATATAATTATATCTAGAATATTCTAATTGAAACTGATTTTTTATAAATTTAACAATTGTTTCTTTATTTTCTTTTGCATCCGCAAAAGAAATAAAGATTGTTGGATATTGATTTAATTCACTAGCATATGGTGTGTCCATGATTTTTGTACCTTTGAAAATTTCTTTAGAATCTTTGGTAATATCAAAGAATTCTGACATCATAGACATATTAATAGTTTTCCCAAATCTTCGAGGACGAGTTATCAATGTCACTTCTGAACCTCTTTCTAAGAAATCTTTAATCATTAAAGTTTTATCCACAAAGTAATAATTTTCTTCTCTAAGTTTTCTAAAACTTTTAATTCCTGTTGGTATCTTTTTCACGGTGATCACCCTTTCGGTATTATTATAAACTATTTAAGTATTCTTTACTATTTCAATATAAAATTTATTTAAAACCATCTATTTTAAAAATTTTTTATTTCTACTTATTATCTTATATTTTTTAACAAGTAATTAAAACAAACTTCTTTAAACAACACATTATTTTATAACTGCTCAGCTATCATTTTCATGTTATAATTGTTTTATCTATAAATCATAGTAATAAAAAAGATTCGATGTATAACAATGACAATAAAAAAACATTTAAGTACACTAATAGAACTAACAGATCTACGTGAAGTTTAGCCGCATGAAGCACTAGATTTTACGCCTTGGCTTGCCGAAAATATTGAATTATTATCCAATGCAATTGGTATTGACATCGCTGTTAAAGAAATCGAAGATCCTGTTGGAAGTTTCAACGTAGATATTTACGGATATGAAATTGGAACAGATAAACCAATTATTATTGAAAATCAATTAGAAAATACAAACCATGACCATCTCGGAAAATTAATTACATATGCTGCTGAAAAAAAGCAAACTACATAATATGGCTCGTTAAAAGTGTGAGAGAAGAACATAAATCAGCAATTGAGTGGTTAAACAATCATACTGATAATGATACAAATTTCTTTTTGTGTGAAATAAAATTATATTGCATTGGCAATTCAGATCCTGCTGTTAAATTTGAAATTGCTGAGAGTCCAAATAATTGGCAGAAAGTTGTAAAAAAAGAAAATTCAGCAAACGCTACTGAACAAAAAAGATATGACTATTGGGTTGCTTTCCAGGATTATGCTTTTCAAAACAAAGAATTTGAAAATAATTTTTCAAAACGTACCCCATCATTAAGACAATGGTTATCTTATTCGATTGGTTCGTCTGAAGCTGGACTAAACATTTCCCAAATCCTAAGTAAAAATGAAATAAGAGTCGAAATTTACATAAATCAAGATATGAATTTATATAATAAGTTACTAGACAATAAAGAAACAATTGAAAAAGCATGTGGATTTTCTTTCGATTGGCAAGAACTTTCCGAAAAAAAAGTAAGTCGTATAAGTATAAAAGAGAATGTTGATTTTAATAATAGGAATGAATGGTATAACCAATTTGATTGGATTATTGATAAATTATTAAAAATGAAAAAAACATTTAAGCCGTACATTTAAAAAATAATTAAAAATAAAGTTGATCAATAACTCATTGCTTTCTTTAAGGCAATCACATCAGTATATTTTCAAGAACCTTTAGTAGCTATAGTAAAAAAACAGATTTCTAATATTTGTGAAACCTGTTTTTATTTATACTATTTTAATTTCATGTCAGAACCATTTGAATAATATAATCATCATACTCTTTTTACTAATTTTTTAGAAGCAGCCACCATAATTATTATTCCAAAAAATAAACATCCAACCCCTAAATAATAAAATATTCCTTTAGAAAAGATACCTTCTAAAATAAGACCTAAAGAAAAAATAATTTGTCCCAAACAATTACTCTTACAATAATCTCTAACAGATTCATTTGTATACTTCTTGTTCATTCCTTTTGTTAGAAACGAGTTCCCATTTGCTATTAAAAGAGCTATAATCATTAAAACCACGCCAAGTCCTGTAATAATGCCTACTCTTACAATCTCTGCAAAATTATTCATAATATTTTTCCTCCTTTTTGAACCTTTTCTATTTACTTAATTATATCATAGTAAAGAAAAAACTTAACGATTTCTCGTTAAGCTTCTAAATATTTGATAACTTTATACATCGGCATTCCAATGACATTTTCTAAATCCCCATCAATCTTTTCTACAAACTTCGAAGCAATGCCTTGGATTGCATAAGCACCCGCTTTGCCTTGCCATTCATTTGTATCAAGATAATCTTCAATTTCTTGATTAGATAATTCTTTAAATGTAACAGTTGTCGCATCTGTAAATGTTGTGATTTGTTGATCTTTAATAACACATACTGCCGTAATAACAACTTGTTTATTATTTGATAACATATTAAGCATTCTTTTAGCGTCTTCTCGATCTTTTGGTTTTCCTAACATTTCATCTTGAAAGGTTACCATGGTATCTGCTGAAATGATAATATTATTTGTATATTTTATTTGAAGTGGTTTGGCTTTTTGTAAAGCAATGTTTTCTAGTCTTTTAAAAAGTGTTAAACTTTCGTCTAACACTTCTTCTGTTTCTACAAAATCTACTATGTAGTCTATTCCATATTTATCGAAAAGTTCTTTTCTTCTTGGAGAACTACTTGCAAGTATGATTTTATTTTTCATTTTTTTCAATTTTTTCTTCTTTTTTAACTGGTTTTGGAAGTAATGCTTTTCTAGAAACATTAACTTTACCTTTTTCATCAACTTTAGTAACTTTTACTTTGATGACATCTCCTGCCTTACATACATCTTGCATTTTGCTTGTTCTTTCATAAGACCAATCAGAAATATGTAAGAATCCATCTGTACCTTCAAATAAAGTAACGAATGCATAGTTATCATTTACACGTGCGATTGTTCCATCATAGATTTCACCAACTTCAGCTTTTTTAACAATTCTTTCAATTAAAGAAACAGCTGTGTCGATGGCTTCTTGATCACTATGGTAGATAACCACTGTACCGTCTTGATCAATATCAATTTTAACATCATTTGATTTTTCAATGATTTCATTAATTGTTTCTCCACCACGTCCAATAACATCTCTAATTTGTTCTGGATCAATATGCATAACATGCATTTTTGGTGCGTATTTAGATAAATGACCACGTGTTGCAGGAATTGCTCCTAACATACAATCCATGATTTGAGCACGTCCTACTTTTGCTTGTGCTAAAGCTTCTTGTAAGATTTCTTTTGTAATACCATCAATTTTGATATCCATTTGTAAAGCACAAATACCGTTTTTAGTACCAGCTACTTTGAAATCCATATCTCCTAAGTGGTCTTCCATACCTTGGATATCAGTTAAGATTGTATAATCGTCACCTTTTTTAACAAGTCCCATCGCAACTCCAGAAACTGGATTTGAAATTGGTACACCAGCAGCCATTAAAGCCATTGATGAAGCACAAATAGATGCTTGTGAACTTGATCCATTTGATTCTAAGACTTCAGAAACAACACGAATTGTATATGGGAAATCTTTTTCACTTGGGATAACTTGTGCTAAAGCTCTTTCTCCTAAAGCACCATGTCCAATTTCACGACGTCCTGGAGCACCCATTCTTCCTGTTTCACCAACTGAATATGGTGGGAAGTTATAATGATGCATGAAACGTTTTTGATCTTCTAATCCTAAACCATCGATTTTTTGAACTTCTCCCATAGCTCCTAATGTACATACAGATAAAACTTGTGTTTCACCTCTTGTAAATAAAGCAGAACCATGAACTCTTGGCAATAAATCAACTTGTGCATTTAATGGACGTACTTCGTCAATTTTACGACCATCTGGTCTAATTTTTTCTTCAGTAATTAGACGTCTTACTTCATTTTTTTCTAAGTCATGTAAGATGATTCCAACTTGTTTCATGACAGATTCTTTTGTTTCTTCATCTGCATATTCTTTTTCATCATATTGTGCAGTTACACGATCCATGATTTCATCAATGGCAGCATATCTTTCAAGTTTTCCTGGAATAGATACAGCAGCAACCATTTCATCATTACATAAATCTGTAATTTCTTGAACTAAAGCTTCATCTAATTCAAATAATGGAATTTCGATTTTTTCTTTACCACATGCTTCAACCACTTTTTCTTCAAAAGCAATTAATTCTTTAATTGCTTCATGTCCAAACATTAAAGCATTTAACATTGTATCTTCATCAACTTCTTTAGCGTCAGCTTCAACCATGTTGATAGCATCTTTTGTTCCTGCTACTTCTAAGTTGATTAAACTTCTTTCCATTTCTTCAGGACCAGCATTGATTGTAAATTCACCATCAATTAAACCAACATTAACACCAGCGATTGGCCCATTGAAAGGAATATCAGAAACGCATAATGCTAGAGAAGCCCCTAACATTGCGGCCATTTCTGGAGAAGCTTGTTGATCTACCGATAACACAGTATTAACAACTTGCACTTCATTTCTAAATCCATCTGCAAATAATGGACGAATTGGTCTATCAATCATTCTTGCAGTTAAAGTTCCATGTTCACTTGGACGTCCTTCTCTTTTTAAGAATCCTCCTGGAATTTTACCTACAGAATATAATTTTTCTTCATATGTAACTGTTAGTGGAAAGAAATCTACACTTTTTGGTTCTTTTCCAGCAACAGCTGTTGATAAGATGACTGTATCATCATATCTTACTAAAACACTACCGTTAGCTTGTTTTGCTAACTCTCCTACTTCTACTGTCAGATTTTTCCCGTAAAAATCTGTACTAAACACTTGTTTACTCATTTTTTCACCTCTTAATTTTCTGCATTATTATAGCATATTAAAAATGTTTTTAAAAACATTTTATGTTATTCATGGTAAATAAATGATATAATAGTGAACGAGGTGATTTTTATGAACGAAAACGAATTAAAAAGTATTGAAAGATATTTTAATAAATTCAATGAAGATGCTGCTTCTTTCAATGAATTTGAAGCCAATGACTTTATTAAATTATTAAAAAACAACAACAGAAATGATGATGCGATTGAAGTAGGAAGTACATTTTTACAAATGGCTCCATCTTTAAAAGGATATATTAATCAATATGGATATGCTTTATACAATAAGTTTATTAATATTGATGATGAAAAAATCAAAGAAAAAGAAAATCTCTTCTTTGATATTCTAGAAGACATTTTAAATATCTGTAAACAAGAAAAATACTCTCCAGTTGAACCAGCAATCAACAGAGCTATCAAATATGCTTTAAGCCAAACACCAATCAATTATGATTTAATGATTAAAATGCTTAATAAATTAGATATTAAATTATTATCTGATAAACCTTTTGTTAATAAAGAAGGTAAAGAATTTGAATCATTTAAAGAAAGATATTTTAGATTAAAAGTACGTGCTTTATTTGAAACAAAACAATATAAAGCCTGTGTTGAATGTGCAAACCAAGCATTAGCAACACCACTCAAATGGCATTATAATGCTTTACAATGGATTAAATATTATAGAGGTTGTGCTTTATTAGAATTAAAAGAATACGATGAAGCTAACAGAGAATTTATTTCTTTACATAATCGTATTAAAGGTGTTAACTTCTATGAAGTTTTATATAAAACAAATGTTACTGTAGGTAAAACAAAAGAAGCAAATGCTTATTTACTTTATGAATTCTTTGAAAAAGGATATAGCTTTGAACAACTTCCTTTATATCAAAGATTAAATGAAGCTGTTGAAAATAATGGTAATGAATTATTAATTAAAGTTGTTCATTCTTTTGTAAAAGCTTTATGTGATGAAAATCAAAAAGAATGTCCTCTTACAATTGATGAAAAATATCAAGGTAAAGATTCAAGCACACTTTATGATGAAATGTATGATTTAATCATATCTCATCTTGATAGTTTAGTAGTTCGTAAATCAGGTAAAGTTGTTTACTATAATGAACAAAATCAATTTGGTAACATCTCTGTTTATGATCATGATCCAATTTTCTTTAGACAAGCAGATTTTGCTTATGATGAAGAAGTTGAAAGAAATGAACGTGTCAACTATACAGTCTTACCTACTTATGATACTAAAAAACAACGTCTTACAGAAAAAGCTATCTTAATTACAATTGATGATAGTGATTATGACTTTATCAATAGATAAGCCTATACCAAACAAAAAGACCTTCATAATGTACTATGGAGGTCTTTTATGTTATCAAATATTCAACTTTTTTTACTTGCTTTTCTTCTTTCTTTTTTTAATTGGTTAATGACTTTTTTAGGTTCAAGCCTGGTTTATTTTGTAAAAAACAAAAGTCAAAAACTGATCAGCAGTGCTTTAGGTTTAGCAGCTGGAATTATGATTGCAGCTACCTTCTTTTCCTTATTGCTTCCAGCAATCAATCAAGTCCAAGATCATTTTTTTCTTCTCTTTTTAATCCCTATTATCTTTTTTATTGGGGGACTTTTTTTAAGACTGTGCGATAAGTTTTTACCTCACGAACACATTATTTCTCATCAAAAAGAAGGTCCTCAAAATAAACTTTCTAAAAACAAGCTTCTTTTACTCGCTATGACACTTCACAATATTCCCGAAGGTTTAGCAGTCGGCATTGCCATTGCAGGTGTTAAAAGTAATTTATTACCTGCACTTATTTTATCTATTGGGATTGGTATTCAAAATTTTCCTGAAGGAACAGCAATTTCTTTACCTTTACATGAAAGTGGCTTATCTCGTTTTAAAGCCATGATGTATGGACAGTTTTCTGCCCTTGTAGAAATACCAAGTGCCCTGTTTGGTTTTCTCTTTGCCCAAGTTTTTAGTAGCATTCTTCCTTTTGCTTTAAGCTTTGCTGCCGGAGCCATGATGTTTGTTTGTATTGAAGAACTTATTCCTGAAGCCAATGCATTAAAAGAAATCGATGTAGGTACAATGAGTTTTATGGTAGGCTTTATGATTATGATGATGTTGGATGTTCTTCTTGGCTGATTATTTTTTTATGACATATAAACCATTTTTTTCTAAGATACAATAAAGCACATCTTCTATATGAGAAATGTGTTTTTTCTTTAGTTCATTTTTTAGCCACGACACATCTTTATTTAAAAGCTGTAAAGCTTCTTCATTGATTGTACCATCACTAATTAAAGCATCTGGTAAATGGGTTTTGCTATCTTGTTTTGTAATGACTGAAAGTGATCCATTGGTTTCTAATACCGCAAAATCAACTTTAGATACACTATCAATATCACTTACCCTTAAATGATGACAAAGATCATCAATGCTATATCTCAGTTTTTTCATGTTTTGATATTGAATTTTTCCTTTATAAATAATATAACAAGGTCTTCCTTCAAAAAAATCTCTTAGTTTTTTAGAACGCATAGTAATAAATGATTCAACGCGATCTAAAACAATAAGTGTAATTGTCGCAATAACACTTTCTATCACAGATAATTCTTGACTTTCTAAAGACATAGTTGTGATTTCTGCAATAACCAAAAAAACAACAAAGTCAAAGACATTAAGTTGACTAAATTCTTTTTTACCAAAAAGTCTTAATAAGATTGTGAGATAGACATAAAGGAAAACACTGATAATAAAGACTTTAAACATATTTTCTCCGTTCTACTTACTTTGTTTTTTCATATTCTTTAATAGGAGGTTTCTATGAAAAAAATAATGATGCCTTATTTATTGGCTTATTTCTTTTTATTTGTAAGTTATTTTTTAGTTAGTTTTATTATGGCTGTTTTACTTTCCTTTATGCATATTTCATCTTTTGTTTATAACATTCTTTTAATTATAATGAATTATTTTTTGTTAAGTGTTTTTACTTTGTTTTTCTTTAAAAATGTAAAAGAAAAACCATGGATCCATGGCCTTATTTTCCCTTTTATTTATTTAATCATACAAATCATTTTTCATTTTCAAGAATTCAAATTTACATTATTATTAAAACCACTTTGGCTTTTAATTCTTTATTTTCTACTTTTATATATAAAGAAAAAACAACAATAAATGTTGTTTTCTATACAGTAAATTCAATATCAACGATTTTAACATCGTATGCTTCAGCAACCCCTACTGTCACGATTTCATTGACACCATGACCGATAAGTGCTTTTGCTAGTGGAGATTCATTTGAAATTTTACCATTGACTGGATCAGTTTCAAAAGAACCAACAATTGTATATTTTTCTTCTTCAGGATTATCTAAAGATAAATCTAAAATTGTAACTGTTGTCCCTGGTTTAACAACATTTAAATCCATTTGTTCTTCAGAAATGATTTCAGCATTTTGAAGCATGTATTCAATTTCTTTGATTCTTTGTTCAATTTGAGCTTGTTTATCTCTAGCTGCATCATAATCAGCATTTTCTGATAAGTCACCTTGAGAACGAGCTAATTGTAATTCTTCAATGACTCTCGGTCTTTCAACATTAATTAAATTATCTCTTTCTTCTTCAAGTTTTTCTACACCAGATTTCGTAAGTAATACTTTATCTTTATCCATTTTAAGTCACCTCGTAATCAATAATATAGCATATTCATCTCTAAATATCTAGTCCTATTTTATGAATCATAAGCATATTTATTCAAATCATTTTGAATAAAAGCCCATGCAATGATATTCCATCCTAAAATTCCTAAAATCAAATAAACAAGAGAGCGATAATTATCACTGATTATTCCTCTTTCCAGTTGAAACTCATTAATTCTTTCACCTGCTTTATAAAGCCAATAAAGTTCATAAAAACCTAAAGTTATAATTGTCAAAACAAGAACTTTAAATCCTGATGGTTGTTCTTGATGAGTTAAAGTATTAATGTCATTAGCAAGTGAGTAAAGCCAATAAAGTCCATAAATACCAAAAGTTACAATTGATAAAATAATGGCTATTGGAATGCTTCTTGAATAAATAGGAGCTTGATCATACGTATATTCTTCCTTATAAATTTTTTCTCCACAATAAGGACAATAACGTGCTCCCTCTTCTATTTGTTGACCACACCTTGTACAATACATAATTATTCCTTTGTATCAATAACACTGGATATTTTAGTAATTAACAAATCAACTGCAACTGTATTATTTCCCCCTTCAGGAATAATAATATGCGCGTATTTCTTTGAAGGTTCAACAAATTGTTCATGCATTGGTCTTACTGTTTCTAAATATTGGTTACAAACAGAATCTAAAGAACGTCCTCTTTCTTCAATATCACGTTTTAAACGACGAATAAAACGAATATCCGCATCTGTATCAACGAATACAAGAATATCACACATTTCTCTGATTTTTTCATCATAAAGAACAAATAATCCTTCAAGAATATAAACATCTCTTGGGGTAATTGTTTCTACAACATCACTTCTTGTATGCATTGTATAATCATAAGTTGGTTTAGAAATTGATTTACCTTCTTTGAGTTGCTTTAATTGTTCTACAAGTAAGTCATTATCAAAGGCAAAAGGATGATCGTAGTTTGTTTTAACTCTTTCTTCAAAAGAAAGATGACTTTGATCTTTATAATAATCATCTTGTTTAATAATACATGTTGTATGGCTTCCTTTAAAAAATTCATACACTTGTCTAGAAATAGATGTCTTACCCGAAGCACTTCCTCCAGCAATACCAATAATAATACTATTTTTCATTTGTTAAAACCTTCCTTCCCATATCAAATTCAGACAATGGTTGCTCACATTTTAAATAAAGAATTTCCATTGGATGATTTGCTACTTCTACTGCTTCTCTATCTTCATTATATATTTCTTTTACTTGAATTAAAATATTTTCATGGTGTGGTGAGAAAAATTCAATTGTATCTCCCACTTTAAAATAGTTTCTTTGTTCAATCATCGCTTCTTGTTTTGAAGCATCATAATGAAGAACACGCGCACAGAAATCTTGTGTTGGATGTTCATCTCTTTGATTATAAAGTTGATATTGGCTGTTTGGAAAATCTTTAAAGAATCCTGTACATAAAGCACGATTCGCTGCTTTTTCAATTTCCTTACGATAACCTTCTTTATTAAAGTGATCTGGATCAGCACAATAAGTATCAATCAATTTACGGTAAGTTGAAACAACAGTAGCAATATAATGAAGAGATTTCATTCTTCCTTCGATTTTAAAAGAATCAACTCCTAATTCAATAAGCTTAGGCAATTCATCAACGAGTGACATATCTTTACTTGACATACTAAACGGTACAATTTCATCATGATTCAATTGTTGATCCTTTTCAAAAATATCATAATACCAACGGCATGATTGCGAACATCCTCCACGATTGGCATCACGTCTAGAAAAGTAATTAGAAAGCATACATCTTCCTGAATAATGGATACACATGGCTCCATGAATAAAATATTCTAAATCAATATCCACTTTTTCTCTAACTTCTTTTAAATCTTGATAATCCACTTCTCTAGCAAAAACGACACGAGCAACTCCTAAATTTTCATAGAAACGAATCGCACTGGTATTCATGGTTGAAAGTTGTGTAGAAACATGAACTTCTAATTTTAAGTTTAATTTTTTAGCCAGTGACATGATATAAGGATCCGCTACAATAATGGCATCAACCCCAATTTCATCTAATTTTAAAAGATAATCTTCTAACCCTTCTAAATTATCTTCATGTAAAATAATATTACATGTCACATGAATTGCCGCATGATGTGCATGCGCAAATTCAACAGCTTCTTTAATATCACCTAAAGAAAAATTAGAAGCACTTGAACGCAAAGAAAACTCTTTACCCCCAATAAACACTGCGTCTGCACCATAGAGGATAGCCACTTTTAGTTTTTCTAAGTTTCCTGCTGGCGCTAATAATTCAGGCTTTTTAACAATGATTCTTTTTCCATTAATAATTTGACTAACTTCTCTCATTTTCTTCTCTCTTTCTTACATCGGCAATTTTATAAACCGTCGAATCAAATAAAAAACTATGATAATAATGAATATTTGGTGTTAAACGATAGAGTAATTGCATCAATTCAAGGGATTCTTTGTTGTACGTATTGTTTGAAATGGCATCTAAGCCTTGTTTATAAAGATGAACGATTTCTAATAAATTTGTTTCACTAATATATTGTCCATCAATTAATAAATAATCAAAATCTAAGAATTGATTTAAAACGTCAAGAGCACACATTTGATTGGTTGACGTAATATGTGTTCCATAAAAGTCTTCATAAATATGACAATTTTCATCGACTCCATTGGCCTTAATTTCTATTTGAGCTTCTTTATCTACAGGAAAATCTAAATGTGTAAATTCTTTATAATTTGATAATAATTTTCTTTTTGAATAAGCCATATATTCAACACCATGAATTTGTACCATGGTTTTTATAGAGCTTTTTTGTCCAATCATTTGTTTTTCTTTTAAAGGAATTTCTCGTGCTAAAAAAGCTCCGTCTATTCCTTGTTCTTTTAAAACAGCTAAAGTTTGATGATTGGTATTTAAAGTTTCTGGATCATATATTTTTTCAAATGCATATTTTTCTTCATTACAGATTTGTAGAACGGCAAAATCTTGGAAAATAATCCCCTCTATTTGACATTCATATAACTTTCTTAAATGTTTTTTTAAATCTTCTAGATATTTTTGTTCTACTAAAGCATTAACAAGTACAAATAATTTGATATTTGGATATTTTTTTTTGATTTCTACAATTTGTTTATAATCAAGCGTCAAAGCTTGACGACAAGAAAATTGTGTTGTTCCTACAATAAAATGTTCAACACCCAAATCAAGATAATCATAAAGATAAGATAAACTATTTATATTAACAATTAAAGACACGTATTTCACTTCCTTTTTATTACACAGATTCCATCACCTACACCATAATAGGTAACTTGATATTCGTCATGATTAAAGATCCAGTCTTTAAATCTTTTTATTTTTTTAACAAGTTGTTTGGTATTTCTATTTTTAATATGATCAATATCAAAAATCATACCATGAAAATCAAGATTATCAACAATACATATTCCTTTTTCTTTAACAAGAGGCATATATTTTTCAAAGAATTTTTGATATTGAGCCTTAGCTGCATCAATAAACAAACAATCAAATTCTTGATATTTTAAATCATCAAGAGAGATTGTAAGAGCATCTTCATGATGAATTTCTATTTGATTTTCTAATTGTTGTTCATGTATATTTTTTAGAGCTTCTTGATAGCGATTTTCATCTAATTCAATGGTTTCAACGACAAAATCATTAATATTAGAAACCATCATCATTGCTGAATAGCCAATGGCACTACCAATTTCAAGGCAGCGATGACATTGGTATTCCTCAAAAGTTTGAATTAAAAACTCAAGTCCTTCTTTTTCCATAACTGGAATATTTCTTTCTCTTGCACTTTTTTCTATTTCATCAAAATACTTCATTTTAATACCATTTATTACTCTTTACATTTGCTTGATGTTCTTCATAAGTTTTCGCAAATAAAACTTTTCCATCTTGTGTCGCAAAGAAATAGTAATACTCACTTTCTTTATAATTTAAAACACTTTGAATCATTTCTGTAGAAACTGCACTGATTGGTCCTACAGGAAGACCTTTATATAAATATGTATTATATTTTGTATCATTACTTAAATCATTATGTGTTACTGCAATCTTAACAACTTGATTGCCATAGTTAACTGTTACATCACATTGAAGTGGCATTTGTTTATTTAAACGGTTGATTAAAACCCCCGCAATCAGCTGTTGATCTTGACTATTGGTTGGTGACTCTCTTTGAACAATGGATGAAAGCGTCATAAATTGATGAATCGATAATGTTTGATTTCCTACTTTAAAGCTTTCAATGTGTGTTTTATATTTTTGAAGATGTTTTTCCATTTGATCCAACATCATTTTTGTAATACTTTCTATATTATCTTCTTGTGTTAAAAAATAAGTTTCTGGAGCAAAATAACCTTCTAATGGATAATAGATTCCATCTGTTAAAATATCATCTGTTAAAAACCAATATTTTTTGATTAATTTCTTTAAATAAGCTTGATCTGTCCATTTTTCTAAAATTTTATTTTCATCTATTCCTGTTTGTTTAGCAATAATTTTAGCATATTCAGGAATTGTTTGACCATCTAAAACCGTTATTTTTGTATTAGAAATGTGTTCTTTATCATTTCCTTCTAAAATTGTCATGATTTCTTCTAAATCCATATTTTTATTTAAAATATAAACATTACTTTTAAAATCATAACTATTTAATTTTAAATATATTTTGGCACACATTGGACTTTTTAATAAATCTTTTTTATTTAAAATTTCTAATATATTACTTCCACTGCTTCCCTTAGGAATTGTCACAATGACTTCTTTATCTTTAGAAGAAACTGCTTTGATTCCATTATGATAAAACGCAAAACTTCCTAAAACTAAAATTAGAAGTACAATTACACAGCCCATTGCTATTTTTATCTTTACATTCAATTTTTTTATTTTTTCCATAATCGAGTCCTCACCTTGTATCATTATATGTTATTTTTTGTCGAGATTCAACCAAAGAAAAAAGGCAAACAAGTTGCCTTAGAAATTATTAACAAATGGTGTTAAGCAAATAGGTTCATTGACCATACAGCTATATTCTGTTTCATAAACCTGTCCACCTTTTTCTTTACCAAAACGATATGATTCAACGATACCGCCTTTTTGACAAGCCACAACGATCCATTCATTTCCTTCTTCGTTATAAACAAGCATATCTACTGGATCATAAGAAGTATCTTCAAAATCAATATAGGTAAGTGTTCCATCTTCATTAACTTCAAAAAGTACAAGTGAATCATGTCCTTTATTAATAGCATATAAATGACTATCATCACTATTGAATTTAATATCACTTAAAGAACTTACTAATTCAGGATCATCTTCTTTAGGATAACTATCAATTGTTTGAATCAACTCAAAGTTTAGATGATCGTATTTATAAACACAGATTGTACTATTAAGTTCATTCATAACATAAGCACGGTTTCCTTTTTGATTGAAAATCATTTTTTTAGGACCACATCCTGGTTCTAATTGTAATGTATGAACATTGTCCAATGTTAAAGTTCCATCTTCGCTAACATCAAAGAAACATACTTGATCCAACCCTAAACATACGACATAAAGTTTATTTTCATCAGGTAAGAAACCTACATAAGTTGGATAAGGTTGTGCTTGTTTGATAGGATCTTTCCCACTTCCATTTAATTTAAAGTGCGAAATACATTTTAAAAGTTTCTTTTTTTCAATAGAAATTACTGAAATTTCACTATTAAAATAATCAACACAGAAAACTTTATTTGCTGTTTCTACATCCCCATTAGCACAAGCATGAATATACGTTTTACCTTTATCTGTCACACGTGAAGCAAGTGCTAAAGTTTCAGCTGTTGCTGCATAAGAACAAATTCCTCCATCATCAACAGAACCTGTTCTATTTCTATAAGTAACACATGAAAAACGACCATAATTAAAGGCATACCATGGATCTGTTGGTGTTACAAAGTATTTTTTAAAAATCAGCTCTCCATTTTCTACGTCAATTTGGAATGTATAAATTCCTCTTGTTTGTTTATTTCCTAAAGAATTTGCGAAAAAACCTTTCGTAATTCTTCTTTTTCCTCCAAATAAATTAAATGCCATTTTTTTCACCTCATTGATTATTTTAATATTTGACTATGAACTTTTGATATCCTTTAAAAGGAAAAAGCTAATTTTCATTAGCTTTTATGAATTACAATCTTCATCTTCTCCTTCACAGTATTCTGTTTCATCTTCTTCTGAAACAAAAGATTGGAACACTTCTTCAACAAGTTCCCACTCTTCAGGAGTTTCAATTGGGAATAATCCACCTTCTTCATCATAGATAGCAGCTTGTGCTTCAGGCTCATCTTTTTCAGGATCAAAGTAAACAACATATTTATGTCCATTTTCTTCATTTTCAAATGTAAATAAAATTTCGTATTCTACTTCATTTCCCAATTCATCTGTTACAACAATTGTATTATTATCCATATTCTATCCTCTATCTAAGTATCCTTGTAAAATAGCAACTGCGGCCATTTTATCAATCACTTGTTTTCTTTTCTTTCTTGATACATCCGCAAAAAGAAGTTGATTTTCAGCAACGACCGTTGTTAATCTTTCATCTATTAAGATCACATTGATTCCTTCAATCATTTCTTCTAATTGTTTTTTAAATTCAATTGAAATTTGTCCTCTTTCACCAATATCACCATTCATATGTTTTGGTAAACCTAAAACAATTGTTTCAATATCATTTTCTTCTACGATTTCTTTAACATGTTTTGCACATGTTAAATAATCGTCAGGCTTAAAACGAAACGTTTCTACACCATGTGCAATCATTCCAAGAATGTCAGACATGGCAATACCACAAGTTCTAGACCCTAAATCAAGACCTAATACTTTTTTCATTATTCTTTCTCCAAATAAGATTTTACTAATTCTTCAATAATTTCATCTCTTTCAATTTGTTGAATAATATTTCTTGCATTTTTATGAGACGAAATGTATGCAGGATCATTAGATATGAGATAACCTGCAATTTGATGAACAGCATTGTATCCTCTTTCATTTAAAGCATCAATGACTGTCTTGAGATTACTACGTATCATTTCTCTACGCATATCTTCTGAACTAAATACTCTTGTTTTTGTTAAATCTTCCATCTAACTCACCCTCTTTTCTATGCTATATATTATACCGTATACTGTATTAAATTACAAAATATTTTTTAAAGCACCTTTGATTTTTGAAATATTATCATTGATGGCACATCCACCTTGAGCAAAGTCAGGTTTTCCACCACCACGGCCATCAACAACTTCATTAATTGCTTTAATGATATTTCCAGCTTTGTATTGACCCACTAAGTCTTTTGAAACAGATACAAAGTATGAACATTTTTCTTCATATTTTGAAACTAAAACAACGATACCACTTTCTAATTGATCTCTAAAATCAAATGTTAATTGTTTTGCTTTTGCATTTTCTAATTGTTCTTCAACATAAAGAACTTTAACCCCGTTGATTTCTTCAATATCATTTGCTTTTGAAGCAGCTTGGATTGCATTCAATTTAGCTGATAATTGTTCTACTTCTGCTTTTGCTTGTTTTAAATCTTCTTTTAATGATTCAACTTTACTTACAACATCTTTTCTATTTTTAAGATTTAATGTAGATGCAATTGTATCTACTGTTTCTTTTTCATGAACCATTGCATTATAAGCAGCTAATCCACTTTGAGCCACAATACGTCTGATTCCACTACCTATAGATTCTTCACTAACGATTTTAAATAAACCAATTTCAGAACTGTTTGAAACATGACAACCACCACATAATTCAATAGAGTAATCTCCAATATTGACAACACGAACAACATCTCCGTATTTTTCATCAAATAAAGCCATTGCTCCTGAAGCTAAAGCTTCTTCTTTTGACATATTTTTAATAACAACAGGACGTCCTTCAAAAACAATTTGATTTACTTTTTCTTCAATTCCTTTTAATAATTCAGCAGAAATTTTTTCAAAATGAGTAAAGTCAAATCTTAAAAGTTTATCATCCACATAAGACCCCGCTTGGCTAATATGATCTCCTAAAGTTTCTTGTAATGCTTTTTGCAAGATATGTGTTGCACTATGGTTTGCTGTAATTTGACGACGTTTTTGTTGATCAATTGATAATGTAAAAATATCACCTAAATGAATAGCTCCTTCTTTTACTTCCACAAAATGCATATGTTGTTTATTTGGTGCATTTAAAGTATTAACAACATTGGCATGTGTTGTTTCGTTATCTATTAATCCAGTATCACCACATTGTCCACCCATTTCGCCGTAGAATGGAGTTGTATCAAAGATAACTTCTCCTTTATCTGTGATTTCATCTGTTTTAACACCATCTTTGAATAATCCAATAATTTTTCCTTGAATTGGTGTAGGATCATAAACAAATGTTGAAGGTTCAACAAAAGCCATTAAATCAGGCTTTTGACTTGCCATTGATTCATTACTATCACGTGAAGCACGAGATCTTTCTTGTTGAACTTTTAATTCTTCTTTAAATTCTTCTTCGTTAACTGTTAAGTTTGATTCTTCAGCAATTTCTAATGTTAATTCAAATGGGAAACCATATGTATCATAAAGTTTGAAAGCATCTTTTCCACTAATTTCCCCATTTTCATTTTTATCAATTAATGATTTTAATAATTTTTCACCATTTAATAATGTTTTATGGAAAGCTTCTTCTTCTTTTTTAACCATTGTTGAAATAAAATCTTGTTTTTCTGGTAAATAATCATAAAATTCTTTCATCATATCACAAACTAATGGTACTAAATCATACATAAATGCTTTTTCAATACCAATTTGTTTACCATAACGAACAGCACGTCTTAAAATTCGTCTTAAAACATATCCTCTACCGGCATTATCAAACATTGCCCCATCAGCTAAAGCAAAAGTAACAGTACGAATATGATCAGCAATAACACGATAAGCCATTTTGTTTTCTTCATAAGAAACATTGGCTAATTTTTCAGTTGCATGAATGATTGGTAAGAATAAATCTGTATCAAAGTTTGTTTCTCCACCTTGAATAATACTTACTAATCTTTCAAGTCCCATACCAGTATCAATATTCTTTTGTGGAAGTTCTTTATATTCTTTACGATCAATGGCTGGATTACAATCATACTGAGAGAAAACAACATTCCATACTTCAATATAACGATCATTTTCCATTTCTTCAAAGAATAATTTTTCTCCTAAACCTTCTGGATCGTATTTTTCACCACGATCATAGAAGATTTCTGAATCAGGTCCCCCTGGACCTTCTCCAATTTCCCAGAAGTTTTCATAAGTTTTTAAAATATGACTTGGATCTACATGACATACTTCTGTCCAAATACGATAAGCATCTTCATCATCTGTATAAACAGTAACATAAAGTTTTTCTTTATCAAAACCAATCCATTCTGGGCTTGTTAAAAATTCCCATGCAAATGGAATTGCTTCTTCTTTGAAATAATCTCCAATAGAGAAATTTCCTAACATTTCAAAGAAAGTATGATGTCTTGCTGTTTTACCAACATTTTCAATATCGTTTGTACGAATTGATTTTTGAGCATTAGCAATACGATTACATGCTGGTTTTTCACTACCATCAAAATATTTTTTTAGTGCAGCAACTCCGGCATTGATCCATAATAGTGTTGGATCGTTATGTGGAATAAGTGATGCACCTGGTTCAATCATATGTCCTTTTGATTTGAAATAATCCAAGAACATTTGTCTAACTTGATTTCCTGTTAATTGTTTCATTTCTTTTCTCCTTTTTTTGACAATATAAAAAGTCGTCCTCATCTAGGAACGACTTTATCGCGGTACCATCCTAGTTCATGTATAATACATGCCCTTAATTAAACTTTAACGCAGTTCTACGGTAATCATTAATTACTCTCCAAAGTAGCTTTCCTATATATCCTATAAACATTTTCACCCACCATGTTCTCTCTAAAATATTCTATATAGTACTGATCTTTTTCAACGATTTATTTGCATTATACACGAATTAGAAAAACATTTCAATATCTTACATTTTTTCTTTAATTGTTTCCATGACATGACAACCACATTCTGTTTCACTAAATAGAAGTGCTAATGATGTAAGGGTCAATGCCATAATAATATTATTACGTTTCATTTTATCACCTCTATTGTAGTATGGCTTTTCTTTTTTTAAACATACCTTTTAAAAAGGCACATCCTCAAAAGGTAAATCTTCTTGATAGCCTGATTCATCTACAGTTTCATCTAGAGATGATTCTTCTTCCTCTAAAAAATCATAAAGATTTAAGGATTGTTCTTGATCGATTTTTGAAGTCAATGTTGTTTTTCTTTTAGCATCTTTTACATTTTGAATTCCATATAGAAAAGCTTTAGGACTTCCTAAAATAAATAAAGATTGTTTTGCCCTTGTAAGTCCTGTATAAATTAAATTTCTTTTAAGCATAATATAATAGTCATCTAAAACAGGCATAATCACAATTTTAAACTCATTTCCTTGTGCTTTATGAATAGACATACAATATGCTAAGGTAAAAGTTAAAAAATCTTTTGATGTATATTCTACAAAATTACCATCAAAATCAACAATAAGCGTATCTTCTAAATACTCAAAACCATCTTTACGCCCTATTTCTACAAGTACACCAATATCCCCATTATAAACATCGTCATCAGGTCTATTTTTTGTTTGTAAAATTTTATCACCAACACGATAAACAGTTTGCCCTATACGATATTCATCTTGATCTTCTTTAGGATTAAAGACTTCTTGTAAAGCAAGATTTAAAGCATCGATTCCCGCTACTCCTTTATAAATAGGGGCAAGCACTTGAATATCATTTTGATCATAGCCACTTTCAATAGCTTTCTTTACAATCATGACCACATTTTTAACGACTTCAAAATTTGTACTGTTAAAAAAGTTGATATCCTTATATTGGTCAAAAAGAGATAAATCATGCACTTCTTGACGAATCAATTGATGTGCTAGCTGAACAATTCCTGAATCTTTTGTTTGGCGATAGATTTCATCAAGTTCAATCGCTTTTAAATGACTTTCTATAAAATCTTTTAATACATTACCTGGAGCTACCGATGGTAATTGATGATAATCCCCTATAAAAAGTACTTTATGGACTTTTCGACACGCTTCAAATAATTTTGATAAAAGCAAACTATCAACCATTGAAAACTCATCAATAATCAATACTTCACTACTTAATGGATTATTTTTATTCATCGCAAATGTATTTTTATGAAGATCCCATTTTAATTCTCGATGAATTGTACAAGCTTCTAATCCTGTAAGTTCACTCAATCTTTTTGCTGCTCTTCCCGTTGGGGCTACTAATGAAATACTTTCATTTGGATAAAGCGAGCGATACATACGAATAAGAGCTTTAACTGTCGTTGTTTTCCCTGTTCCTGGTCCACCTGTTAAAATCATCATGGGATATTTCAAAAAGTAATCAATAGCTTCTTTTTGTTTTTTGGAATATTCTATGCCAAATTTATCTTGAAAATTTGTAAGAAGTCTTCCTACTTCTTTTTCATCATAATGTTCTTCAGGATAGCTGTTAATTTTCTTTAAAAAACTAGAAATAATTTCTTCACTGTCATAAAGTTCTTTATCATAATATAATTCACCTTCTTGAATCACAAATCCTTCATCAACCAATATTTCTAAATACTCATTAAAAACACTTTCGTCAATATATCCAATATTTTTATGGTATGCTTTTTTTATTTCATCATAAAGCATATACGTACTTCCCGAATCAAAGCATCCCCTTTTAACACTATATAAAACTGCAGCTTTTAAACGTTCTGGGCTTTCTTTAGAACCGCCCAATTTTAATGCAAGTTCATCCGCTGTTTTAAAGCCAATTCCATCAATATCTTCTATTAATTGATAAGGATGATTTTGTAGAACTTCTAATGTTTTTTCTTTATATGTTTCTTGAATAATACCTATATATCTCATAGATATACCATGTCCCATAAAAAACTGAATCACTTCTTGGTCATAATCATTAGCCGTTAAAACTTCATAGATATGATCTCTTTTAACAGCTGTCATTCCTTTAACATTATCTAAATGATGTTTATCTTCTTTAATTAAAGTAAGAGTATCTTTACCCAAAGCATCAACAATATATTTTGCTTGGGTTGGTCCTATTCCTTTAAATAAAGGACTTGAAAGATATTTAATCATTTCATCTTCATCTGTACTTAAAACAACTTCATAGTGATCAAGTTTCAATTGTTGTCCATATTTAGGATGAATTTCATAATTACCATAAAAAAGATATTTATCATACTCATTAAAATTTGACATATAGCCATTCATCGTAATCAGTTTTTGTTCCTCTTCAACTTCTAATAAAGCCACGATATAATGAGAAGATTCGCTATAATAGCGAATCTTTCGAATAAATCCTGTATATTTAATCATTACAAATATTCAATCTCTTTTCCGTCTTTATAGACTTTTTCAATTGTTCCGCCACCTAAACAAACATCATCTTTGTAGAAAACAGCAGCTTGTCCAGGAGTGACTGATTTAACAGGTTGATCAAATTCTAATTTAACAGTTGTTTCATCAATGAACGTAAGTGTCACTGGATTATCTTTTTGACGATATCTAAATTTTGTACAACATTTAAATCCTTCTTCTGGTTTAATACTTGGAATCCAGTTAACATCTGTAATAAGTGCTCCTGTTGACATTAACCAATCATTTTGATCTCCTTGACAAATATATAAGATATTTTGATCATAATCTTTTCCTACAACAAACCAAGCATCACCAGAACCACCGATACCTAAACCTTTTCTTTGTCCAATTGTATAGTACATGATACCAATATGATCACCAATCACTTTACCTGTTTGAATATCGACCATCTTTCCTGATTTAGCAGGAATGTAGTTTTGTAAGAATTGTTTAAAATCTCTTTCTCCAATAAAGCAAATACCTGTACTATCTTTTTTATGAGCAACTGGTAGATTTAAATCTTCCGCAATTTTTCTAACTTCTTGTTTTGTAATATTTCCTAAAGGAAATAAAGAAGCTTGTAATTGTTTTTGATTGAGTTGACATAAAAAATAAGTTTGATCTTTATTTTGATCAATCCCTTTAAGCATTACAGAATCTTTTCCTTTATGGTGTTCTACTCGCGCATAATGACCTGTTGCGATATAATCTGCATTCAATTCTTCAGCATATTCTAAGAATGCTTTAAATTTAATATGCTTATTACATAAAATATCAGGGTTTGGTGTTCTTCCTTTTGTATATTCATCAATAAAATAGGTAAAAACTTTATCCCAATATTCTTTAATAAAATCAACTCTTCTAATTTCTATACCTAGATGTTTAGCAACTGCTTTTGCATCGTTATAATCTTGTTCTTGAGGACAAATATCGTTATCATTTGTGGGATTACCTAAAATATCATTATTTAATTGGCTATCCCAGTTTCTCATAAATACACCAATAACTTCATATCCTTGTTCTTTTAATAAATAAGCAGCAACAGCAGAATCAACACCTCCACTTAATCCTAAAACGACTCTTTTTTTCATAACCGTCCTCCTTCTCGTGTATTATATCAAAAACAAAATTAAAGTAAAACATTAAGACACAATAATAGCCCCTAATGGGGCTATTTCGAATATTTAAATTGTTATGGGGTCGACCTATCACTATAAAATTTAGTGGAGTCACCTTTTCTAATTAATCTAATTGAGACATTGGTAACATAGCAGCACCGATTGCACCACAGTCATCAATTTCTTTAAATAATAGAGGAATATGATTTCTCATACCTACGTGAATTTTACTGTTGAATCTTTTTTCAAGTTCATCCCAGAAATAGGCTTTTGATTTAAATACCCCTCCTCCTAAAACAAAACAATGTGGATCAACTGTATGTGCAACATTTGCGAGTAAAGTTGAGAAACCATCAATAAATTCTTCAACAATTTTTTGACAAGCTTCGTCACCTTCAGCAGCTAATTTGAAAACATCACCTGCATGTTTTACTAAATCACCTTTTGCTTCTTTACCTTTTCTTGTAAGAGCCGTACCAGAAATTTCTCCTTCAACAGCTCCAGGGTTTAAAGCACCTTGTTTATACCCACCTGGTACAAGAATCATGTTTCCAATTTCACCAGCATGTCCTCTACCACCAGATACTAATTTTTTATCAACAGCAAAAGCTCCACCAACTCCTGTTGAACAAGTAATAAAGTAATTTGTTCTATAATCTTTTCCAGCTCCTAAAACAGCTTCAGCTAAACCAGCCACGTTTGCATCATTATCAATAAAAGTTGGTAATCCAAATTTTTCTTTTAATTTATGACAAATTGGATAGTTTTCAAATCCTGGTAAGTTACTTGCCATAATCATAATTCCAAGTTCTGTATCTACTGGTCCTGGAGCACCAATTCCAATACCTTCAACACCTTGTAAACCACCACATACAGATGTATCCAATGATTCAATTTGTTTTATTATTTTATCACATACATAATCTGGACCATTTTCACATTCAGTAGGTCCTTTAACTTCACTATAAGATTCACCATGTTCATCCACTAATAATGTTCTTACGTTTGTACCACCTAAATCGATACCGATATAATATTTCATTCTCTTTCCTCCTAAAAATATAAATAAATTATACTATAAAATATATATTTAGAGAACGCTTTCAAATAAACTTTTTTCAATTTTTTTAAATTGTGCTGGTTTTGGACAAATAATTTCTTTTCCTTTTAAATAACTTAAAGAACCAAAAGGATCCACAAACTTTATTTTATAAGCATGAAGTAATTGATTATTTAAACCATATTTTTGTTTCATTTGTTTATTCAAAGTAAAATCACCATACTTACGATCTCCAATAACTGGATGTTGAATACTAGAAAGATGTATTCTTATTTGATGCATTCTTCCTGTAATGATTTTAACTTCTACCAAGGAAAAATCATTTGTATAATTTAACGGATGAACAATTGTTTTCATCATTAAAGCATCTTTATCATCTTTTTTGACAAAACGTACACGATCTTCATTTTCAATCTTTTTAACATAACCTACCAATTCTTGCTTTTTAATAAGCTTTCCTTTACAAATCGTCATATAAGACTTTTCAATATGATGTCTTTTTTTCATCATTTCATTAAGATCTTGTAAAGCCACTAATGTTTTACCAAAAATTACGATGCCACTGGTATTTCGATCTAAACGATGAACCGGTCCAGGAATAAACGTACTTTCACGACTTATATCCAATTCTCCTTTTTCCTTTAAATAACTTAACACTTGATGAGAAAGCGTATTGACATTTTCATTGGCATCCCCATGAACTAATAAACCAACAGGCTTATCAACAATTAAAATATTTTTATCTTCATATAAAACTTTGAATTCTCTTTTCAATTGATAGATATCTTTTTCTTTTGTTAGTTCATTAAACTTATCTTCATAAAGGAACATTTCTAAAACATCCCCTTTTTGTAAGATATATTTTTCATTGACCCGTGTGCCATTGATCTTAATATCTTTTTTTCTAAACATTTTATAAATAAAATTACTCGACGCATTACACAAAAGCTTTTTTAAATATTTATCTATTCTTTGATTTGCATCATTTTCCTTAATCATTATTTTTTTCATTTTCTTCACCAACAGCATTATAACACATCTTTCTAAAAGAATAATTTAATTTTTATGAAACCCTTTACATTTTAGATATACATGTTATAATATATTTGTTAAGTGAAACAGATTCACTCTAACATACCCCCTATTATCATCCTTACGTAAATAATAGAAGAAAAAGTATGCACCCCCGCATACTTTTTTATTTTATTCATTTCAAAATAACGTATAATAAAATAAGAAAAGAGGTTAAAAAAATGGAAAAGAAAGTAGAAAGTCAAGTTATTTATAATGGGAAAATTATTACTGTTTATAAAGATAAAGTAGAATGCCCAAATAAAAAAATTGCGACACGAGAAATCGTAAGACATCATGGTGGCGTTGGTATTCTTGTTGTTGTTGATGATTGCATCGTACTCGTTAAACAATTTAGATATGCTTATAACAAAGATACTTTAGAAATTCCTGCAGGAAAATTAGAAAAAGGCGAAGAAGTATCGCTTGCAGGAAAAAGAGAACTCGAAGAAGAAACAGGATATAGTTGTAAAGATATGAGACTTATTAATGAAATTTACCCAACAACAGGTTATTGCGATGAAATTATTCATTTATACCAAGCTATTGATCCTTTTAAAGTAGAAAATCCTCTAGAAGGTGACGAAGATGAATTCATTGATCTTATTTATATGCCTATTGATGAAGCATATAAAAAAGTCATAAATAATGAAATTCATGACTCTAAAACAATTATCGCAATTATGAAAGCTTATACAGATAAATATATAAAATAAAAAACTGCTTATGCAGTTTTATTTTTTTACTGGCGGTCTGGACGGGACTCGAACCCGCGACCTCCGCCGTGACAGGGCGGCATTCTAACCAGCTGAACTACCAGACCAATAACAATAAAAATGGCGGAGACAGAGGGATTTGAACCCTCGCGCCAGTTTCCCGACCTACACCCTTAGCAGGGGCGCCTCTTCAGCCTCTTGAGTATGTCTCCATCACATCAGTGCCAGTTAATAATACCATCTAATTATCAATTTGTAAATAGTTTTTTTAAAAATGTTTCAAATTTTCATTTGAAACATTTAGTCTTTATTTTTTATAAGATTGATCATTCCTTTCATCATAGAAATAATGATAAAAATTAAAATAATTGAAAACAAACAAAGCACCGCCATCGGTGAAAGTAAAGAATTTTGATAAACAAATACTTTATATGTAGGTACGATTTTAAATAACATATGCAACGAATTAAAAACAAAGCCAAATAATACTTCTAGAATTTTTAAGTAGCCTTTTTCAAGAGTTATAGCCATTGAATTTAAAGATGGTATAGAAATGATAAACTCTTGTAAAATAATACGAAAAATCAAAAAAGCAAAAACAAGAATAATTGATATCAACAAATTATAGACTCCATCCATAAAAGTATCCATTTTACTTTTGTCTTTTTCTTTTACCTCTTCTACCTTTTCTTCTGTTTCAACATTTTCTTCAGCTTCTGCATTGCCATTAATAATATCCATTAATTCATTAATTCTTTTAGGATCAATTGAAGTTGTATTCTTTAAAACAGATTGTTCTTGAAATAAATCTTTTTTTTCATCTAGAAAAGGTACCTCTGCTTCCTCTTTTATCATTTCTTCTTGATTATTTTCTTCTTCAAACATTTCAATATTTTGTTTTCCTTTTAAAGTACTATCTTCATCATCGAAAGAAAAATGTTTTTTCTCATTTTTTTCAAGTTCTTCTATTAAAAATTGTTTTAATAAAATTTCATTAAAATAATCATAAGTTTTATTAACAAGTCCAATTAATTGTTCATCATCTTTGTATTTCTCTAAAAGTTTGTCTCTTGTTTGTGTTAAAGTATCTAAATCCATATTCGCATTCATTCCTAAGATTGGAGAAAACATCTCTACAGAATCATACTTAGAAAACAGAAACATATTCATGATTTCTAAAGGATTTTTCGTTACTTTATAAACACTTGCTTTTATTTTTTCTGTTGCCGGTGAAAGATCTGGCATATAAATTACATTAGCAAGAAGTTTATTTGCTGCTTCAACCATTGATTCAAAATTAGCAACAATCATTGTATGACTTGGCTCAATATTCATTTGTTGACAGGTTACCTCCAGCATTTGGCAATGAGGAAGTGGCTTTAAATGGCTATCTCCCCCAATTAAAAAATCTATCTTTTCATACAATCCTGTAAGTTGTAGATATTGAATTGCTCTTTTTGTTTTATGTGTCGTATACACAGCTATTTTCATATTCTTTTGTTTACAATATTGAATAAGTTCATCAACTCCTTCTCTTTTAATAGAAGGTTTTAATTTAATATATTCAAAAAGATCCTTTTCAACCGCTTTATTAAACTCTTTTGCAGGAATAATATTCTCTAATAATGAATGGTCATACATCGTATTCATATTACCAAGCATTTTAGAAAATTCTTCACGGGATGCATTTTTATGATATGTTTCACATGTACTTCGATAGTAGTTATATCTAAGTCTATTAATATCTAACAAACCACCATCCAAAGTAAAAACAATTAATTGTATATTTTCACATGTTTGACTATAAAACATAAAGATCACCCCTCCTTTTCACATTATAGCATACATTTTTTTAAATAACCGCAAAATATGTCGTCAAAAACAAGAATCCTGTAATTTATTTTTAAGACCTCATTTTTAAAGCAAAGAATAAATATTACTAAAATAAAAAAACTTCTACTACATATAGAAGTTTCGTAAGTTATTCATTTGTAAATGTTAACACATCATTTGGAGTACATTCTAGAATTATACAGAGCTTTTCGATTGTGAGTGCAGTAATATTTTCATTGTGTTTAAGTCTATTTAATGTTTTATTATCAACACCCTTTTTCAAAAGGGTATATTGTGATACTTTCTTTTCTTCCATTGTTTTCCATAGTGGTGAGTAATCTATCATTTATATGCACTCCTTTTAGAAATATTATATAAACAAAGTATCTCTAAATATATTGTGAACATATACACAACGATTTATAATAGAAATGGAATTATTGTAATTGATAATTAAAATGGTAAAAAAATATTGATTTTATACTTTTATTGTATTAAAATAACTTTGTTATCTCTCCGTAGCTCAGTTGGTAGAGCATCTGACTCTTAATCAGAGGGTCCACGGTTCGAGACCGTGCGGGGAGACCAATTGATAAAATAGTCTAAACGGTATAATTCATGTTTAGACTTTTTTATTTAAATTCAATAATTCTTTTACAAAGTAATAGCTATGCGAAACATTTCGCATAGCTATTTAATATTCACCACGTGTATGAAATTCTTTTTTATTTCCTACCACTTTATGTCTTTCTTTCAATTTATTTTCAATATTTTCAAGTTTTACACCACGATCATTCATTAAAACAAAGGTATGGAATAATAAATCAGAAATTTCACCAACTAATTCATCTTTATCATCATTTTTAGCTGCAATGATTGTTTCACTCGCTTCTTCTCCAACCTTTTTACAAATCTTATCAACACCTTCATTTAATAAATAATTTGTATAAGATTTTTCAACCGGATGAATTTTACGGTCTTCAATTGTTTTTTCAAGTTCACTAAAGATATTTCTCGTATCATAAGGTTTTACTTCATTAAAAAAACATGAATAAGCGCCTGTATGACAAGCAACCCCTGTTTGTTTTACATAAATTAAAAGTGTATCTAAATCACAATCTAAATAGATTCCTTTAATATCTTGAAAATGCCCTGATTCTTCCCCTTTATGCCATAATTTTTTTCGACTTCTTGAATAGAATACAGTTTGATTGATTTCTAGCATTTTATCATAAGCTTCTTCATTGACATAAGCTAACATCAACACTTCTTTTGTTTGATAATCTTGTACAATTGCTGGAATTAATTCCATTTTTTTAAAATTTGGTCTCATTACATTGCTCTCCTTACGTTAATACCGTGTTTTCTGCATTCGTTCCTTACCTCTTCTACTGTCGCTTCATTAAAATGGAATAAAGAAGCAACTAAAGCTGCATCAACATCTGTTTTTTCAAATACTTCAATAATATCTTGAATACTTCCACAACCTCCTGAAGCAATAACAGGAATATCTACCGCATTGCATACCGCATTTAACATATCTAAATCATACCCTGCTTTTGTTCCATCGGCATCCATTGAAGTTAATAACACTTCTCCAGCCCCTAGGTTTTCGCATTTTGTTACCCACTCGATTAAATCAAGTCCTGTATTTTCACGTCCACCTTTGACATAAACATCCCAACCTGATTGGTCATCTCTTTTTTTTGCATCAATCGCAATAACAACACATTGCACACCAAATTCATCAGCAGCTTCTTTGATTAATTGTGGATTATTAATAGCCGCCGAATTGACAGAAACTTTATCTGCCCCAGAAGCTAAAATCATTCTAAAATCATCTAATGTTCTAATTCCTCCCCCAACAGCAAGAGGAATTGTAAGTTCTGAAGCACCACGTTCAATAATATCTTTCATGATATTTCGATTTTCATAAGATGCTGTAATATCTAAAAATACTACTTCATCTGCACATTGTAAATCATATTTTTTAGCAAGTTCAATAGGATCTCCAACCTCTTTTAAACCGACGAAGTTGACTCCTTTAACCACTTTTCCATCTTTTATATCTAAACAAGGAATTATACGTTTTGTAAGCATTGTATTGTCTCCTTTAAATCTACTTTCTTTTCATAATAGGCTTTTCCTACAATACAGGCATAATACCCTTTTTCAGCCACCTTTTTAATATTATCAAAATCCTTAATACCACCTGAAACAACAAATTGAATTGAACTTGTTTTTGCAATTTGATCATACATATCAAAATTAGGTCCCATTAAAGTACCATCTTTAGAAATATCTGTTGCCACAATATATTGAACACCAATTTTTTCTAAAAATTGAATAAATTCTAAATAAGGTGTTTGACTTGTTTCTAACCATCCTGCCGTAGAAACAAAACCATTTTTAACATCAACACCAACAACAACTTTCTCGCTTCCATAGCGTTTTAAAGCAGTTTTTAAAAATTCAGGATTTTCCAAAGCAGCCGTACCTAAAATAACACGATCAATTCCTACTTCTTCTAAATAAAGTTGTACAGTTTTTAAATCACGAATACCGCCACCTAATTCTATTTTCATTGATGTTTGTTTTCTTATTTTTTTGATTGTTTCTAAATTTTTAGCTTGTCCATCTTTTGCCCCATCTAAGTCAACAACATGTAAAAGCTTGGCACCAGCTTCTTCAAATGTTTGAGCTAACTCTTCAGGATGATCACTATATACTGTTTTTTGTTGATAATCGCCTTTAAATAGACGAACCGCTTGTCCATCTTTTAAATCAATCGCTGGAATCACTAACATTCTACCATCTCCTTAAATGCACGTAATATACTTTGTCCGACTTTGCCAGATTTTTCTGGATGGAATTGGCATCCCATAACATTTCCATTTTGGACAAGTGCTGTTACTTTTGTTGAACCATAATCACTATAAGCCACAAGATTTTCATCACTTACATGAGCCATGTAAGAATGAACAAAATAAACATCTTCATTTTCATGAACATACTTAAGTAAAAGATGATCTTGTGTTTTATGTAATTGATTCCATCCCATATGAGGAATCTTTTCATCAATATCCATATAACTTACATAACCTGGAATAAATCCTAATCCTTTTGTTTCTTCTACCTCATAGCCTTTTTCAAAAAGAATTTGCATTCCTAAACAAATACCTAGAATTGGAATTCCAGCTTCTTTTCTTTCTTTTAAAAGACTAACCAAATGAAACCTTTCTAAATTTTTCATTGCTGTAGGAAACGTTCCTACTCCTGGTAAAACAATTCCTTTTGCTTCTCTTATTACCTTTTCATCACGAGAAACAATAGCTTCTAAACCAATTCTTTTAAAAGCACCTGTAACACTTTTTAAATTTCCCACATTATAATCAATAATTACAATCATTTATAAAACCCCTTTTGAAGAAATAACTTTGTCTTTATTTTTTTCATCAATACGTACTGCTTCTTTTAAAGCTCTACCAAAAGCTTTAAAACATGCTTCAATGACATGATGGACATTATTTCCATAAGCTTCATTAATATGCAATGTTGCATTCATATTATAAGCAACTGCTCTAAAAAATTCTTCTGTCATTTCACTTTCATAATTCCCTAAATTAACTTTAGGAATATCCACATTAAAGACAAGAAAACTTCTTCCTGAAATATCTAAATCACACGTTACTAATGCTTCATCCATAGGTATTGTAAAATGTCCATAACGTGTAATTCCTTTTTTATCATTTAAAGCTTCTAAAATCGTTTTACCTAAAGCAATTCCCATATCTTCTACACTGTGATGACTATCAACTTCTAAATCACCATGACAAATCATCTTAATATCCATTTCACTATGAAAAGCAAGCAAAGTCAACATATGATCAAAGAAACCAATTCCTGTTTGAACTTCTGCTTTTCCGGTTCCATCTAAATTAATTTCTAATTCAATTTGTGTTTCATTCGTATTTCTTTCTAGCTTTGCTTTTCTCATTGTTATTCCTCCTCAAAACGCACAGCAATACTATTTGCATGCGCATCTAAACCTTCACTTTTTGCGAAAGTTTGAACATCATCCTTAAATGTTTCTAATACTTCTCTTGGATAATAACTATATGATGAATATTTAACAAAATCATAAACACCTAAAGCTGAATAGAATTTAGCTGTTCCTCCTGTTGGTAAAACATGATTTGTTCCTGACATGTAATCTCCTAGAGGTTCTGGAGAATATTCACCAAGGAAAATAGAACCTGCATTTTTAATAGAAGGAAGTGTATTAACTGGATTTTCTACTAAAACTTCTAAATGTTCTGGTGCTAGATAATTAGATACATCAAAGGCTTCTTTTAAATCTTTAACAAGAATAGCTCCTCCATAGTTTTTAAGAGATTCTTCAATAATTTCTTTACGTGATAAATAAGCCACTTGTCTTTTTAATTCAACATTAACTTTTTCAACAAGTTCTTTGCTTGTTGTAACAAGCATAGCACTGGCAAGTTTATCATGTTCTGCTTGTGACATTAAATCAGCAGCAATATATTTTGGATTTGCTTTTTCATCAGCAATCACTAAAACTTCACTCGGCCCTGCCACCATATCAATATCAACAACCCCATAACTTAATTTTTTAGCTGTCGCAACAAAGATATTTCCTGGACCTACGATTTTATCTACTTTTTCAATTGTTTCAGTACCATGAGCAATCGCAGCAACCCCTTGGGCTCCACCAAATTTATAAATGGTATCCACTCCTGAAACTTTTGCAGCAGCGACAATTACTGGATTGACTTTTCCATCTGCTTTAACTGGTGTAATAATCACTAAATCTGTAACTCCTGCAAGTTTTGCAGGAATGGCATTCATTAAAACAGTTGAAGGATAAGCTGCTGTTCCACCTGGAACGTATAAAGCAACTCTTTCAATTGGACGTACCATTTGTCCCATGATCACTCCGTTATCTTTATATAAAGACCATGATTTATCAATTTGATTTTTATGGAACTCAGTAATTTGTTTTTTTGTTCTTTCTAAGATTCTTATGTAATCTTGATCAACTTGTTTTAAAGCTTCTTCTTTTTCTTGATTTGATACCACAAAATCACTTTCATCTTTTATTTGATAACCATCAAATTTTTGACAATAATTAATTAATGCCTGATTTCCATTTTTTCTAATATCTTCAATAATATCACTGACTGCATTATTAACTTCAATTGAAATTTCTTCTTTACGATTATTTAGTTTTTGTGCAATTTCTTTTAAATTCCCATCATATTGAATTACTTTAAGCATTTTGATTTCCCCCTATTACTTTTTCTAATTGATTTACGATATTCATGATTTCATCTTTTTTAAATTTAAAAGCCACCTTATTAACAATCATCCTTGTTGAAATATCACTTACTTTTTCAATTACTTCTAAGCCATTTGCTTTAAGCGTTGATCCTGTTTCTACAATATCAACAATAGCATCAGAAATACCTGTTACTGGTCCAAGTTCAACTGATCCTTCTAATTTAATAATTTCTACATCTTCTTGTTTAGAAGCAAAATATTTTTTTGCCACATTTGTATATTTACTGGCAATCTTTTTACGACGATTGAACACTTTATCACGATATTCTGGATAAGCAGCTACCGCGAAATAACATTTTCCTATTTCCAAATCAAGAAGTTCATAATAATCTTCAAAATCAACATCATCTAATGTATCTTTTCCTACAAAGCCAATATCAACAATGCCGTGTTCTAAAAATGTAACTACATCATTTGGTTTTCCAAAAATCATTGAAATTCCATCTTTTGTTTCAATTAATAATTCTCGATTTTTATTAAAAATAGGTTCCATATCAAACCCTGCTTCTGAAAGAAGTTTACATACTTGTTTTTCAATTCTTCCTTTAGTAATCGCTATTTTAATCATATTACTCTCCCTCTTTTTCAATGGCTTTTAAAATATGGTTCATATGAAAACAAAATCCAACGGCTGTTTTTTCAACATTAAATCTTGGAAGTAAATCATCATATCGTCCTCCCGATAAAATTGGATTCGCACTTTGATCACTATAACCTTTAATCATAAAACCTGTATAATATTTCATCGTTGGAACCATTCCTAAATCAAAAATAATACCTTCTTTACTTTCTAATGATTCATATAAATCATTTAATTCTTGTAATGCCCCTAATAAAACAGAATCTTGACATGTTTTCATCATTTGATGAAGTAAATCAATATTTCCAAAACATGTTGGTAAAGATAACAACAATTGATTTAAACTATCTCCAAAATCATTCTTAGAAACAAAACGTTTCATTTCACTAATATCTCTTAATCTTAAAATATCTTCTAATTCATTTCTTTGATTTCCCACCAATTCTAATAAACGATTATAGAATTTAGCAGAGCCCAATTCTAAAAGAATATTTTTTAATGAAACTCCTGGTAAAGATTCTTGAATCATTGTCATAACTTCCTTATCTCCTTGAAGTCCTGGCTTATTCATTAATTCTACACCACCTTGAAAAAACTCACTGCTTCTTCCTTTATGCATTGTTTCTTTACGATACACTTTTCCAAAATAACTGTAACGTGCTTCCCCAACATTAGCACTATTAGCATAAAGTCTGGCAAGTGGAATTGTAAAATCTAAACGCATTGCAACATTTTTACCTTCGTGATTGATGTATTGAAACATCTTATCAACCGTAAAACCACAATCCAATTTTGTATATAAATCAACATATTCAAATGATGGCATCAACACTTCATTGTACCCATGATTTGAAAAAACATGTCGCAAATGATTTTCAATTTCCCTTAATTTTTCTACATTTGTAATAATTGCATCTATGCTTTCTTCAGGTATCAAATATTTAAACTCTTCCATAAAAATCCCCCTTATTACTAAAAAAACGAGTCATCTAATGACTCGTTTCAATATCATTAGATACAGCTTATTTGCGATAGACAAAATGGGCTGTATCATAAATGATATAACCCTACTTGATCCAATGATGGTGATGTAATTGTGTGTTATTTAGTCTTTTCATAGTAATCACCTCTTGTTGTGCTTTATTCTAGCATAGATTGTATACAAAGAAAAGACAATTATGTATTTTTATGAATTATTTTGTCTTTTAAGTTATATATTGTATACATTTAACATCATTGTAGTTGTTTACCTACACCACTTTTTTATTTTAAAGTAAATTAAATAAAATGATAATCAATTGTATACAATTTTTATCGTGATAAAACACGTTATGAAGTGTTTTTATTATCACGATAACTTATTTATGTGATAACTTTTTCTTAATTTATTCATTTATTATTATTAAAGATGTATCATAGCGATAGGAGGATATGACAATGGAATATATTGAAAGAGTATTAACAAATTTAAAAGCTAAAAATGCTGATCAACCAGAATTTATCCAAGCTGTTGAAGAAGTATTAGAAAGCTTAGAACCAGTAATCAAAGCTCATCCTGAATATGAAGATATGGCTATTTTAGAAAGATTAACTGAACCAGAAAGAACTTTAATGTTTAAAGTACCTTGGATGGATGATCAAGGTAAAGTTCAAGTAAACAGAGGATATCGTATTCAATTCTCTAGTGCAATTGGACCTTATAAAGGTGGTTTAAGATTCCACCCTTCTGTTAACCTTGGAATTATTAAATTCTTAGGATTTGAACAAATTTTCAAAAACTCATTAACTACACTTCCTATCGGTGGTGGTAAAGGTGGTTCTGATTTTGACCCACAAGGTAAATCAGATGCTGAAGTTATGAGATTCTGTCAATCATTCATGACTGAATTATATCGTCACATTGGACCTAGCGTTGATGTGCCTGCTGGAGATATCGGTGTTGGTGGTAGAGAAATCGGATATTTATTTGGACAATACAAACGTATTAAAGACGCTTATGAAAACGGTGTTTTAACTGGTAAAGGAATGACTTATGGTGGTTCTTTAATTAGACCAGAAGCTACTGGATTTGGTGCTGTATACTACGGTAAAGAAGTATTAGCTCATTTTAACGATACTTATGAAGGAAAAACAATTGCTGTTTCTGGATATGGTAACGTTGCTTGGGGTGTATGTATCAAAGCTAAAGAATATGGAGCAAAAGTTGTTTCTATTTCTGGTAGAGATGGATATATTTATGATCCAGAAGGAATCAATACTGATGAAAAAATTGATTTCTTATTAAAAATTCGTTCATCAAATGATGTTAAATTAAAAGACTATGCAGAAAAATTTGGATGCGAATTCCATCCTGGTGAAAAACCATGGGGATTAAAAGTAGATATGGCTTTCCCTTGTGCTACTCAAAATGAAATCGGTGAAGAAGAAGCTAAACAATTAATCGCTAATGGATGTAAATACATTATCGAAGGTGCAAACATGCCAAGTACACCTGAAGCAATTGCTTACTTTACAGCAAACGGAGGTACTTTAGGACCTGCAAAAGCTGCTAACGCAGGTGGAGTTGCTGTTTCAGCATTAGAAATGTCTCAAAACTCTATGAGATATAACTGGTCAAGTGAAGAAGTTGATGAAAAATTGCATAATATCATGAAATCAATCTTTAATAACTCTGTTGCAGCTGCTGAAAAATATGGATTAGGATTTGACTTAATCAAAGGTGCTAATATTGCTGGTTTTGAAAAAGTAGTAGAAGCAATGATTTCTCAAGGAATCTATTAATAATTAAAAAAGAATGGACAGGAGATTAAATCTCTTGTCCATTTTTGTATTGAGTAAATCGATCATCAAGTTCTTTATAAAAAGCAATCGCATTTACAAGATAGATTTTTTTTGTTTTATTTTGAGATTGTAATTCTAAAACATGTTTTGAAAGAAGTTTATACGACGTTAAATCTTTAAACTCAATCATTTGTGGTAAAATAGCAATTCCTCTAAATGTATAAATCAACATACCATCTTCAAATACCGAGGCATTAAAACGAACGATCAACGTTGGTATAACACTTAATGCCAATAATAAAACAACGATAAGCTTCATATGATCATAACGAAAATGAATCCCACTAAACACACATAAAACAACCAAAATAATAGAAATAACAACCATTCTTAAATCTTTATATTTAAACATAACTTTTCTCCTTTAAAGATAAAAAAATTAAATATTTTATAAATAAAAAAAATGGTGCCATCACCATTTCAATATCGAACCCAAACTCGTCTTGAAATGTCAATTATTTTCTTAATGTTGGGTTAGATTTTCCATATTTTTCCGTAACCTTACTCACAAAAAAATATCATTTCCTCTTACAAGAATGATATTTGACATTTATTTTTGCGATTGTTCTTGCAATCTTAAATTCTTATGTTATAATCTTTCTTGTAAATGGTCAAACACATTATAGCATGTGTTAAGAAAAAGAACAAGTTCGACTTGTTCTTTTTTTTTACCATTCAACACTACGTATCATAGTATACCGATTAATCTAGGATTATGTTAAACTTTTTTTGTAAATAAATATATAGACTTGTAATCATTTTGGGCATCAGCCCTCTTTTTTTTCTTTATGTAAATAAATAAGCTCAACAACTTCTTTTTCCTCACAGTCCACAATAATTCTATCGAAATTCATGTGATAAAATTGTAAACGTTCAAAATCACTCATTTCAGCAGTCAATGTAGTAATTTGTTTTTTTGGTAATAACTTTTCTAATATTTCTTTTTTCTTAGTATATTGATCTCTTAATTCCTTATACAAGTCCATATCTATGAATCCTCCCAACAATTCATCATTCAAATTTTTCATTCTTTTGTCCAAGTTTCTTACATTTTGTGAAACATTAATTCTGCTATGCTTTTCCTGTACATCCTGTAATTCCATTTCAAAAAGCATTTTTTCCAATTTTCTTTGAGGAAAATATTTACCACATTTTGTACACTTATAATAGAAATATCTATTTCCATTTCTAGATGTTCCAAATACATTTATCATTCTTTTTTCACACTTCTTACAGTATACAAGACCAGTCAATAAATATGATTCATGATGAATCGATCTTCGTTGTTTATCTAAGATTTCAATAACATGTGCTTGAACATTTGGTTCAACAACTTTTGGAACTATATCACAATACAATGTATCCTTATATAATAAAAAACCAGAATATTTAATATTTCTAAGTGTTCTCGATATTCTTTCATTCGTAAAATGTTCTTCTGTTTGAACAGCATTCAAATATTCCCTTACATCATCTAAGGTAAATCCATCTTCAATCATATTAAACGCATCTTTAACATAGGAAGCCGCCTCTTCTTTTAAATAAATATTTTTATCCACAAGTTTAAAGCCATATGGAACAATTGCTGAAGGATAACGGTGATGAACTTCAACGAGCGAAAGTAAACCGTCATTCGTTCTTTCTACATCTTTTTCTCTCTCGTATTGATTAACTGCGAATTTAACATTTGCAGTCATACGACCATCTGCTGTTTTACCGTTATAAGTGTCATAAACGCAAACTACTCTTACTCCATATTGATTTACTAAATTAGTGAATAAATTTGATTCAATAACATCTCTACTTATTCTAGCAAAATCATACGTTGCTACAATATTGATCTTTCCACATTTGATATCATTGATCAATCTATTCATGTCAGGTCTGTCCAATGATTCGCCTGAAATGCCCTCATCAATATACCAAGTGATATCACTCATCTTTTCTACCAAACCTATCAATAGCAAATACTTAAAAACTGTTTTTTTCTGCATAGCAATAGAAACATGTCCATTGTGCGAACTTTGTTTTTTAGTTGAACATCTCAAATATCCTCCTATCTTAATCATCATCTTTTACTACACTCCTTTCTATATTTCTTTACTTAATAGTAAAAAAATATAGAAAAGCATCTTATGAAAATTAAATCAGAATTATAAAATCGGTAATTACAAAATGTATTGATTAATCAAGAAGGATTCAAGATATTCTCAAATGTAAGATGGAACTTGTTCCATCTTACATTGATCTAGATTTTAAAATTGCTGGTGACTTATTTATTTGATTATTTTGTTGTTTTCTCATTGCCTTTAAATCATCATTCCAGTCCTTTCCTTTAGAAAAAAGCTGTCCAACCTTAATTTGTCTATCATTTGATTTATTTGTTTCTAATAGAGCCTCTTTTAGTACACCACCTAATTCGTGTCCTTTATTATCATTATCAAAGCAAACAATCACATCTCTTCTATATTCATTTACAGTATTCAAAACACATTGATATTTATTTGTGCTTCCACATACGATAAAGATATCCTTATCAGGTTGAATCATATTTTTAGCAAGAGTTTTGAATGAAAGCATATCTATATAACCTTCAAAACAGTAAATTTTACCATCTGGTGGAAGAAATCCTTTTTTCTTTGCTTCTGCTGGAAATAATCTCCATCCATAGTCATAATCACAACCTTTATAATCTCCTTTAAACTTTGAGCCTTTAGATATACCTCTTTTACTAATACAGCTGTAAAGTCCCATTTCTTTTGATATAAAGGCTACTCCTTTATGACCTTTCATGTTAACCTGTGCAATCTCACCATTTTTGAACCCTTCCTTCACAATTTCAGGATCGAGCTTTCTTTCCTGAATGAGATAAGCCATTGCATGTTTATAAGTTTTTTCAACTTCTTCAGAAAAATTTTCTTTAAGCATTTCATTACAGCTTCTTAACTTTTCTATTCTTTCCGAAGAGGACATTTCCGCATATGTTTTTTTCTTTTTATATGATGTTTCAATTTTGAAATCAGGATCTATTCTTTGTCTTAAGAATATAACTGCATCTCTAAAGTTATTAATTCCTTCTATTTGAGTTTCAGTAACAAACGAAATCACATCACCTCCATGACGATTTGAATTTCTGAAAAATGAATTACTCTCAGGATAGATTACAATCGAGCTGAAATCTCCTCCATCAGCACCTGAACCTCTAATACCAAAATAACCGTTTTTTCTTGTTAAATCAAAATAATCACTTGCTAAATCAACAATACTGACGTGTTCTTTGATCTCTTTAATCATTTTCTTTGAAGTTGACATATATTTTCTCCTTTCTTTATTGTACAAAAATGACAATTCTTTTTTGTAACAAAAAAAGATGGAACTAGTTCCACCTATCGTCCTCTGCCAAAAGTCATTGTCTTGTTGATTTGAGGTTTATCAATCTTTAAATTTTTTAATGCCTCGATATCAGGTTTTTTGTAGATCTCGTTTACTTCACTTTGTGTTTGCAATCCTTTTACAATATTTGATTTTAAAATTTCAACAAATTCACTATTGTCAGTTACATGTGACATAGGCAATTCTTTAGATAACATTTCAGCTTCATCTTTTGTAAAGAACATTCTATAATCCTCATGAGCATCTAAAACAACTTCACCATTGTCAAGTATTTCACTTACATAATATCCCATCTGGTCAACATTAAAAGATCTTGCATATTCTTCATCCAACAGACACATGGTTTCCACTTTTTTCATCAGCTCTTCATAGTCAGCTTTTTTACATTCATAATTGGTAAAATCTATATTCAAACGTTCATTTGCTATAAATTCTACAAAGTCATTCATTAACAATGTATCTTCAGCGTTTAATTCAATGATACCTCCATCAAATAAACGATAAGTATTATCAAATACTGTATAATCAATTCCTTCATCACATCCATGCAGTTCAACATGATATTCATTTATATCCAATGCTGAATGTTCCATTGTTTGAGTTAATGTTAGTTGTCTTTCTTTTGACATTTCCAAAATGTAATCATTAATCATCTCTGCATCTTTTACCGCTTCTAAAAGCACATTTTTATCATTTTTTAGAACTTCAGCCCAACTTTGAATATAAGCCAAATGATTTTGGACATGTGATTCATCAAATTCAAGTCCAAAATCAGCCATTAAAAAAGCAGCCCCGATATCTGCTCTTAATTCTTCTTTTGCATAGCTCATGCTTCCAGGTTCTCCGCTCAAATCTCTATTCAATCTATTTGCATGTCCTGTTGCATGTGACAATTCATGAAGCAATGTTTTAAAATAGGCTGCTTCATCTTTAAATCTTTCTTTAGGAGGCGTAATTACTGCATCAAGTTCTGGTGAATAAAATGATTTATCCTGCATTACTTCTTCATAACCAACTCCCATATTTTCAATAATCGTTTGCATTTTTTCAACAGTCATTGAATCTACTTCTATAATTTGTTCTGAAGCAATTCCTTCTATTTCATCCGCATTAAAAATATAGTAGCTTCCTTTACCATCACCAATTACTTTACACTCATCTTTAAATATTTCTTTTTCCACATCATTAAGCGTTGCTAATTTTTTATAATATTGTTTGGAATTATACCATTTGTCTTCAACTTCATTGTAATAAACTGGCTTTTTCTTTATTTCAACACCTTCAGCACCTTTTTTAAGATGCCATTTTTCTCCAGGATGAAATTTCTTTTCGTTTGATATTTCATTGAAGGTAAACCATCTAGAATCCTTATAACCTTTTAAATAGCTTGCAAATGTCAACCAGATTCTGTTTATGCCTGTATAGGTTGTTCCTGTTATGGGGTTATGCAATCTTGTAGTAGTCCACCCTTTTTCCCATGGAATCGTACCACTTTCCAATGCTTCAATATATTTTTCAACAAGCATATCTTTTTTTATTGCCATCTAACCCACCTCACCTAATTCAAATTCATTATCATCAAACAAAGCATAGAGTGTCTCATAATCCTCTGATATATCTAAAGGTAAATCCAGCTCACTAGAAAGTTTCAAATAATCAACATTACCACAAGAACCAATTATTTCTTCCTTGTCTGCATCATAAATATAAATACGATCTGTATTCTTGTTCCAAAATGAAATTAGATGATTTCCAAGTCTCAAAGACTGTTTGATCCTATTCTTCAAATACTTCATATTTTACCGTCTCCCTTCAAAGATGGAACTAGTTCCATCTATCTACCTCTGCCCATTGGTTTTGAAAAAGCCATTTTTCCAAAGCGTTCATTCAATTCTTCAAAAGCCATATAGTTTCTACCGTAGTTATCTAACTGTTTAATTACATTGCTGTTATCTACCCCTGTGTGTTTTTCAATTTTTTTCATATCATTTCTGATTCCATCAAGTTCATTTTCAGCAAGTTTATTTTCAACTTTAATAGCAATCTTCTCTTTTGGCATTTTTACAACACCACTTTCAACATAAACTCTGATGACTTGCTTTTTTACATCCTCTTTCAATTTGATGACATCTTCTTTTTTCTTTTCTACCTTCATTTCGTTTTTTTCCTTGATTTCCTCTACAGCAGCCAGTCTTTCCTGAAGTTCTTTTTTATTTTCTTTTCTTCTATGCCAGTTGAAAATGTCTTCAAGTTCTTTTGCGGTTACTCTAAATGGTTCAATTTTATGACCGTTCCCATTACCTGTGATAAACTGAATATTATACTCGTCCCTTTCCAAATAGAAAAAGCGTCTGTTTTCATTATTCTTGTCCTTTTTGATCATATCCCAAGGTACATTGATATACGCTAAAACTTCATTTCTGTTCACGCCATCAAAAACACCAAAATCTAATCCACTTGGTCGATATAGCTTTGATGGCAATCTCACAATTGACATTTTAAGTGGTTTTCCAAACCGATCCTTATATGTATAATGCGCTTTTGGATAACTACTACATTGCGACTTAGAAAATACAATTGCTAACTTTTTATCTTCTCCCATATTCATTCTCCGTTTCTAAATGAAAAAGATGGAACAAGTTCCATCTTCTCTAACTCATATTCATATCTTTTTTTCTTCCTCTTGCCTTATGCAAGTTTTTATAAACATCATTATTTTTTAAAATCTTATCAACTACTCGCTTGTCATTTTTGTGTAGTTTAACATATTCATTTACCTTTTCTTGATGAATCGAACTCCTCATACTTATTCCAAAACACTTTTCAAATCTGTCTACAATGTAATTTACATCCATTTCACCATTTTTATCTAAAAGATTATTAAAATCTTCTATCTGTGCGCCATGTTCCTTATCAAATAGTGCTAGATGGTATGCCATATAAATAATGTCAACTGGGCTAAAATAATCATATTGTTCATATTCATAAGGATCACTTAAAAGCGTAACATACCACATATCACAATTTTCTTTTTCTCTTTCTTTTTCAATTACATAGGATATATACCATTCTTCGGCTTCATCTTCATATTTTTTTAACAGCTCGTATTCTTCTTCTTTCTGTTTTCTGATAGCTTCACTCATATCTTCATTATAAAGAAGATACTGTAACCGTTCCATTTTAAGATAGATAATATGACATATTTGCAAATATAAATTAGTAAAATCAGTATTCGTTTTTACAAGAAAAGTATGACATGGTTTAACATCACCTTTATGTGTATAAATTGCAACCCTGATTTCTTTTTTACCTTTCTTTTTTCTGTTCTTTTCATAAACTTTTTGAGCTTTTACCAAACTGTAGCAGAGAGTATCATCAACAATAATTATAGGATTTACCTTCATTAATTAATCTCACCTATTTTCTTTTTATTCTAATCAACAATAATAAAAGACCAATTGCTAGGGCAACTAAACCTACTATTAATAAAACTGGAAGGATGGAACTTGTTCCATCTTCTTTATTTTCTTCTGATTGTTTAACTTCCTTATTTGAATCACTTTTCTTTGATTTATTTTTTCTATTGGATTTATTGTTTTTATCATAATGATAAACATGGTTTAGATCTTCAACGTTTTCATCTTCCTCATCCGTTGAAGCTTCCTCTTTCTTTGTAACAGTAATATCACATGTATAATCGTCATCCCCATTCAACAAAAAGCTTTCTTCATTGAACACAACATCATAGTCTTTCTTATGTTTATTTGAAACAGTAATATAATATTCTCCTGGATCAACAAAATAAGACCATTCATTTCCATACTCATCCATATCAAAGCTGACAGAATCACTATTGTTCTTCTTATGAAGCGTTACGATAATCTCCCCAGGATAGCCATCTTTATAAGTATCAACATTGAATTTTACACAGCTAATAGAACTTGCATCTACCATCTGAATATTTAAGAAAATCATCATTATTAAAATCAGTATTTTTTTCATATTTTCCTCCTCATGGAACAAGTTCCATCCTAATATTTAGTACCAGGTTTAATTGAACCTGAAACATATTCAAAGTGCATATAATCTTTAATATTCTTGTAATCTCCGCCCCAATAGAATCCATATTTTTTCCAGATTGCTACTATATCACCCTGAATCTTATAACATGCAGGTGCGTTATTCCATGTAGAGGATGATGTACCGCTGACATAGGGATTGTAACCAGGATTGATGTCTACAGCCACTCCAAACGAATGATTTGACATTGCTGTTGAATTGGTCATCTTTCTCCAGTTAAAACATCCATTGTCATATGCTCTGAAACCTCTTGACTTCATTTCTTTATAAGCTGATTGAATTGAACCAGCAAGAGATTTATGACATGTCAGGTTTGCTGTTGATGGATTACCATTACGATCAAGTATTTCAACTTTTATCGTTGTTAGATAACCTCTCATAGCTGATTCAGATGATGGTGTTCCATTAGGAAATAAAAACTGCAATCTTGAATTCTTATCACCTTTATTAGCAACATCTCCTGTATTTCCTCCTGATCCACTTCCAAATGTTCTGTTTCTTACCTGAACAAGATCACTTTCAGAAAGATTATCAAACATTGTCAGATTATAAGATTCAATATGATTTTTTATTTTATTAGGATAAGCAGTACCCTCGCAGTATCCACCCCTGCCAAGGGCTTGTAAAACAAGGGAATAGTCTGTAATACCACTACATCTATAATTGCTGTTTGATAGAAGCTTATCATGAGCTTCTACACTTTCTTTCCAATTATTGAATTTCTTATATGTACCACTGCTTGTCTTGACACTTCCTGCTGTACCTTTTCCTTTCATACCAAAAAGATTTTTTGCATTGACTGCAAGATTACTTTTTCCCCAGCCAGATTCTTCAATTGCCTGAGCAACTGTAACAGATGTCAATATCTGATACTGCGCCTTGAAATCATAGCTGTATTCCACTATTTCCATAACAAAGTTATATTGTTCAGTTGTAAAATTAGCCATATAGCTTGTATCAGCAGAAGTGGTATCCGAACTGGAATTTCCAAACAAAGCAGCAATTAGAATAAGAGGTACCAGTAGTACAATTATTCCTTTTATTGCTATTTTTTTAAATTTATTTTTAATCTTTTCCATTTTTCTATTAAGCCATCATTCTAAACATGTCATCTGTAGCTTTGATTGAAATAGGTATCCTTTTTGAGCCAGCAACAAGAATAGCCTCTCCTACTTTGAATCTTTCAATCAGTTCAACCTCACCACTTGTAAGTGTTGTTAATTTTTTGAGATCTTCAACACCATCCTTTTCAAGATGTAAAATGACCTTATACGTTGATGAATTGAACATAGCCTTTCCACTAGAAATAACTTTATCATCAGCAAAATCATGAGGTTCTTGTGTAGCAATGATCGTTGCATTTTTATATTTACGTGAACGTCTTACAAACTGTTCAAGCATTTTTGCAGTTTCTCCAGCTAAAATATAGAGATGTGCTTCATCTACACAGAAAACAGAATAACAGCTATCATCCAGACACAAACTCCATGAATATTGAAGTATGATATGCATAAGTGCATCTTTCAATCCTTCAGTCAAGCTAAAGAAAATCTTTGTTCCAAATCCAATAAAAGGATTCGCATTTTCTGATACATTTACGGTTGTTTGCCCATCAAAATATGCTGAATATTCAACAGTAAGAGGTTTTATCTTTAGTTCAAGATCTTTATAGGCTTTGTATTCTTCATCGTACTTTCCAGCTCTTTCAAACATTTCAATATATTCTTTGACGGTATTTTGAAAGTTAGTAAATGTTGGATAACTGTTATAATTTAGATTTTTAAAGCTCTTTTTTTTGGTAATACCAACTCTTTTATATGTCTCAACAGCTACATTACCTATTACACTTAATGTTTCATCTTTTATTGTAGGATACAGATATTTAAGTACAATCTTTATATCCTCAACAACATTGTAGATTGCAAGTTCGGTATCATACATATCCACTTCTTCGTCTTCATCACATGAAATTGGTTTTAAATCAAAAATATTGATACGTGCGTTTTTAGTACCCATATTGAAATAAGAACCATTAGCCCTTAAAATCATATTCCTGTTTTTGTTTTCTGGATCAATCCATATGATCTTTCTCTTATGCAACATATGTTGCATCTGAATAAATGATAATGCTGTTGTCTTACCTGAACCCGAAGTTCCTACAAGCACCATATTTCCATTCAATCTGTTATCTGCCTTTGCAAGGGTAAAATCATTTTCATAAATGAACTGATCGAACATGATCTTTCCGCCATTATACTGCTCACAACCGAGCAAAACACCTTGAGGATCATCTAGAGTATCAAATATAAACGGATACATTGCAGCCAGATTTAAAGATGGCAACAAAACCCCAATATTGTTTTTCATTTCCTTAGAAAAATTATCATTGTGAAACCACATGGATGTTCTTTTATAAAGTTTTTCTTGAATCCCCATCAGACATTGAAGTTGCCATCCTTGCATCATTAACTGCATCTTTAGATTTTGGTAAGAATCATTTAACTGTTGCAAGGTATCTCCCTGAACAAGAATATTGATAACAATATTATATGTTCTGTCATTTCTTGCAACCAAGTTGTTAACCATTGTATCCATTGCCTGCATCTTTTGTTGGATATCTGCTCTAATTGTCATATCCGTTGTTTCGTTATATCTTTTTCTTAAACGATTCACTTCACCTTTTATCATATTGGGAATATTTTCACTTGTCTGTTCTACCATCATCCCAACTTTGATATTAGGATTTGATGATAAGACTGCCAATATCCCTGCATAATAATTCTTAGGTGTATTCATCACAGTTGCTACCTTTATATACTTATCTCCCATCTGAAGATAATTTTTGTTGACAGCAAATCCTTTAGGAGCAACTTTAGATTTCATTGATTTAATTTGTAATTTATTCATCTTGACCTCCAAGCTTAATCTTTTGATCTTTCATATCAAAAAGATCATATCCTTTTAAAACAGAGAAATAATATTCATCAATTGTAGGATTATCAAAATCAAAAGCTATCATTTTTTTAAAATCATCTTCATCAATCTTTGAAATCCTTAGTCTTGTATCATTCATATATCTGATGAGATCACTGTATACCTTATCTATTTTCTTTTCTGTTTCCATTACTATAAAATAAAATGAAATCTCTTTATAGTTTTCCTGAAACCATTGATGATAGTAGAGAAACATACTTGCTAAATCTTTGATTGAATCATCTTCTTCATATCTCATCTTGTTCATCAGGTTATGATTTTGTTTGGAAAGATTAGGAGTTTCATAAACAAATCGCCAATAGAATTTAAAGTCCATTCTATTGAATGCCTGACATAATGATTGAACAACGTTAAAATTATCATTTGCATCAAGCATGTGTATATTCAATGGATGAACCTTTACTCCTTTAACGATATATTTGTCACTTCCATCTTTTACAACACAATGATCACCTTCAATTTCTTCAATGTCCAGCCAGTCCAAAGATGATTTCATTTCCTTAACACGCTGTTTGTGTTTCTTCATTTCTTTTCTAGATATCTTTTTCTTCCCAGGAATACCTTTTTTCACCTGTTTCTTCTCTGTTCTTTTCTTCATCATAGTGAATCACCCCCTCGAATGGATATACCTTCTGAGCAATCAAGTAATCGAACAATTCTAATAGAAATCCAAGCATATTGTGATATGCTGGAAAACTTATCGTAATAAACCATGCTACAAATCCAATAAATAAAAAAAGAGCCATTCCAAAATAACGCCCTAAACCTTCTAATGAGAAGACACTCAATAAAATGCCTCCAATTGCAATAAATACACCTACACCTATAATAATAAGATCACTTACTTTATATGACCCAACAATCAGTTTTCCTCTTTTAAAGTTAGAGGGAGCTGTATATACTTCTTCTTTCATTTCAATCTCCTTCTTCCAAAAATAAACAAGATGGAACAAGTTCCATGCTATCGTCTTCTTCCATACATTCCAAAATTTGCCATACTTTGCATCGAAGCAGCCTTTGATGTAAAGAAATTTCCTACATTATTTATACTGTTAGCAAAATTTCCAGTTGCATTCTTTGTATTCATGTTGCTTGCACGACTGACTGCAAAGGCTTCACGACCTGTCATGCCTCCTGCACGGTTGTACCTGATAGTGCTTCCTCCAGCTTTTTCAACAGCATTTCCTAATTGGGAACGAGACATGTTTTGTGCATTTTCAATACCCAAACTTTGAGCATAGGCAACCTGTCCAATCGAAGGTGTCATACCATTGCCTTCTTTTCCTAGAAGACCCGTAACAGTCTGACTTCCTCCAAAGTCACTTACAGAAGAATTTAAATCACCTTGTGCCATATCATTTGCATCCATTCCTAAAGAATCAGCATAATCCATTTGATCACCTGTAAGTGGTACATCATTTCCCATGGCGCTGAAGGCACTCAATGAACCACCCGCATTTGCAACTGCATCAGCCATTTCTCCTCTGGTCATTCCTTGACCATTGATTCCTAAAGATTTAGCATAATCAGCCTGTGCCTTATTTGGACTTAGATCATTGATTGGTTTTCCACCACTAGATCCGCCAAATCCGTCCGAGCCACCTTTTCCAGCATCAAATCCCATTTTGGCTGCTGCTCCAGCAAGTCTTCCACCTGAAAGTTTATTAGCTCCTGAAGCTACTGCACCACCCAAGGCACCAGCTCCCGAAAGACCTTTTGCAACTCCAGAAAGACCTGCACCAATGACACCAGCACTAACAGCACCTGACATTGCTCCAACCATCATTAATGATTGAACCTGTTGAAGTGTATTGGCTGCCGACATATCAGCACCACCAATGATTGCAGCGATTCCTGAAGGTGTTGCATAGATTGCTAAAAGTCCACCCAATATAAATCCTATCTTTGCAATAGATCCTGCTATAGAAGTTGTACCTAAGATTGAATCAAGTGTACTGCTTCCGATAAATGCAAATAATATCATCATAGAATATAGCTGAAAGAAATTACTTATCAGATCAGCGAGAATATATTTGCACCATGTCGAAAATGTTTGATTTCCTGGTTCTATTAAGGCAGATACCGCATAAGGGGCTAAGAAAATCTTAACTATTAAAGATACCTCTCTTTGCGCCATTTGAAGAATAATAGGTATAAACATAAATGTTATTCCAACTGTTGTAAATAATCCAAAAAATAAAGACGACCAGGAAGGATACATGTAATAAACCTTATCAACTTGTCCAGCTAAACCGAACGTTACTGTATCAACAAAATATTCTAACAGGTTTCCATCCTCAACACCTTCATTGATATCTATGTTGTCTATATTGCCTGTTACCCAATACGTTTTATTGTATTTATCATCATTTGCCTGTGTGTGCATTTTCTTATAAGCAGAATAAGCTTCATTTATTTGAGCATCCGTCAGTTGAGAACCTGGTATATTTGTATTCGGCAAATAACTAGCTACCGTAGTTGCGCTTTGCATTTTTATATATTTTTTAAATTTTTTCTTTGACATTATTGAACTGTCTGCATTTTGTTTCTGTTCCAAAATATAATTCTTCATTGTCTTTACGGTAGATTCTCCACTTTCAAGATTCATTGACGAAGTGTCAACAAGAAGCGTACTCAATTTACCTTCATCTTTTACATCTTTATCACCAGTAAAATATTCAATATGGCTTACAAACGTATTGACCATGCCCGTAAGCTGTTTAGTAACTAATGGTACTCCCGACATGATCATGATTGCCAAAGCTATTTTTACTATAAAAGCTCCAGGTTCAAGCTTTTGCATCTTTTCATCATCAAGAAAAGCCTGAATGATAATCTTCATGATTCTAAATATTAAGAACATGGCAAAAAATATCGCTATTCCTGCAAACAGATCCCATATGAATTTGAATCCACTATTATTGAAATCTAAACCACAAATAAGTTTGGCAGCCGACCATAGAACATCAATAACATGAAGTAGCATTGACATAACACCCCAAATGATTGATCTCAATGCCTCCGTTATATCCATTAATTTTTACCTCCTTCATTTTTACTAAAATTATTAATAAGACACTTCTCCTACACCTAGAGCCTTAAGTATTGCCATTGTCATTTCACCAACAATCAATATAATAACTGCCTTTTTAATTTTTGAAGCAGGGTTATTGTGTTGTTGCTCTTCATCTGTCGAAGTAAACCATTTGATCCCCACTCTAAAAATATAAAAGATACAGCATCCTGGTAATGCCCAAAGTCCAACATTTATAGCAAGTCTGATGTATGGCGCAGCCAAATTTTTTAATCCCTGTTCATCTGGTTTAATCACAGCAAAAACATTTTGAACGTTCAACAACATGATTGTTAAAGATACAAGAAACATTTCTACCTTTGTTTTAACTTTTTCTATTAAGTGTTTTGCTTTACTCATTTAATTCATCCTTTCTAATAGCAAAAAGGACAATCTTTCGATTGCCCTAAATGGATGGAACAAGTTCCATCTTAAAATTCATTTTTATTAAGCTCTTCTTCATTGATTTCCACAGTTTCACTTTCAACTCGGGGAGCTGTTTTATAAAGTCTGAAACCTTTAACGATTACAAAAGTACGTTCCTGCGAGTTATAAGTTTCATTTTTCAAACGACCTTTGACCTCAATCAACATACCCTCTCTGGCATTATTTACAAAACGTTTTGCTAAATTACCCCACGCTTTACAATGAATCCAGTCTGTATACTGTTCTTCTGTCGTTTTACTGTAGTAACTGCTTGCCACATCAAAATAACACATGCAGTTGTCAGTTTCAGGATCACCTCTCAACTGTAGATGTTCCAATTTCCCAAGTCTTCCGCTTAAAATTACTTCATTAAACATATCTTTCACCTCCTGATTCATCATGGAACAAGTTCCATCCTTTATTTTTTTAAAATAAAGGACTGAAAGCTAAAAGCTTCCAATCCTAAACAACTATATTTCTATTGGGCATGCTTTTTACGGAAATATATCATACCAAATAGAACAACAGCTAACCCAGCCAACATCATATAATATTCATAATGTGTATTATCACCTGTTTTAACTTTCTTTACAGGAAGCAATTCGTCATACATCACGACTTGTTGTTTAACGCCAGTATCAGAAATTTCAAATTGAACTGATTCAGCTACTTTGTAATTCTTAGGTGCAATAGCTTCAGTTAATGTGTAAGTTTCTCCAGCAGTTAAGTTTTTGATCATATGAGGTTGTTTTCCTGAAGTCCATTCATCAATGACTTTACCATCTTTGTCGGTAACTTTAAGTTTAGCACCTTCAAGTTCTTTTTTAGTGGTAATATCTTGTTTAGATACTTCTACTTTTGTATCTTCATCCACCATTGATAAGGATGTATCTTTGCCTTCTTCTGCTGTGAATGTTTGTGTTTTAAAAGTTGCATATCCGTTAGGAGTTTTTGTTTCTTTCAATACATATTCTTCACCAGCTTCAAGACCTTGAATCATGTGTCTTGTTTCATTACCATCAAGATCAATGTTTGTGTAAGTAGTAATACCATCTTCTACAAACATTACAGTATAATCATCTTTACCTTTGTTTTTAGCAATGCTGTATTGAACTGTTGAATCTTCATCATCAACATACATTCCTTCAGCTTTACCAGTTTCTTTTAATTGAGATTTCATTTCATCAGTAACATCAAAGATATGTTGTCCTGAAATCCATTTGTCAATAATGTTTTTAGTCTTATTAGAAGTGACTGTCATTTCAGCACCTTTTAATAAGTTACCTTTTTCATCAACTTTTGAAACTTCATTGATTGTATCAATCATTTCTACTTTTTGATTTTCTTTAGTATATGAAACTTCAAATTCAATATCATTAGCAAGATTTAATCCTGCAGGAGCAAGATCTTCATGTAAAATATACTTTTTACCTTCAACAAGACCTGTTGCATAATGTTCTTTGCCATCAGAAATCCACTCATCAATGATATTTCCAAATTCATCTCTTATTTGCATAGATGCACCAACGACTTCATCGCCACCAGCAGTTGTTTTGGAAACCTTTACCTGTTTATCTTTCATATTGACTTCTTGATTGACTTTTTCTTCTGTAACTGTAAATTCAATATCTGTTGCTTTGACATAATCTTCTGGAGTTACTATTTCTGAAAGAATATAAGTTTTTCTTTCTTCTAATCCTTTGATCTTATGATCTTCTTTTCCTGAAATCCATTCATCAACTATTTTATCTGTTTCTTTTTCTTTAACAGTAATCGTAGCTCCTTCAACTTCTTTTTCGCCAGTTACATCTGTTTTAGTGAAAGACACCTGTTTATCTTGCATTACTAATGTTTGATCCTCATCTTCACCAGCAGTAAATT